>Ga0209532_1002931_pt1 | contig 11643 bp, 16 predicted proteins | sample COG_02_FD_184746 | JGI IMG/M metagenome (GOLD analysis project Ga0209532, IMG submission 184746) | Pelagic Microbial community sample from North Sea - COGITO 998_met_02 (SPAdes) (version 2) | ecosystem: Environmental > Aquatic > Marine > Neritic zone/Coastal water | place: Helgoland, sampling... | reverse complement strand
ATTAAGCTGTTATATTTTTTCGGAGAGATCGTGCTAAATGGAATAAACCACATCACTGTTGCAGTAAGTGACCTAGAAGAATCATTTGATTTCTATGCGTCACTGCTAGGAATGAAGCCTGAGGTAAAATGGGAGTCTGGCGCATACTTATCTGTTGGTGATCTATGGGTATGCTTATCAACCGACGACGCATCGCCCGCTCGAGACTATAGTCATATTTCTTTCAGCGTTGCCGAAAACGATTTCCAAGTTTATTGCTCTCAATTGCTCTCATCTGGTGTTGAGACATGGAAGAAAAATTCAAGCGAAGGAGATTCTCTCTATATTCTTGACCCTGATGGCCACAAGTTAGAAATCCATGTCGGCAGCCTTAAATCTAGGTTGCAAGAATTAAAGTCTAATCCCTACAAGGGGCTAAAGTGGTACTAAAATATAACAATCAAAGGCAGTCGAGACTTTAACTTATGTCCAAAATAGGCAGAAACTCTCCATGCCCTTGTGGACGTGGAGAAAAGTATAAGAGATGCTGTGAGCCGAAAGGCGAAAAATTTGATGAAAGAAATGATGATGAGTGGATAAGAAAACTGTCAGTACGCGGTAAAAACATGCTGTTTACTGAAATAATCGCAGATGCATTACAATTAGACTCGTGGCATATGCAACCAAACTCTTTTCAGGAATTCATCAAATTATTGAAGCGGTCAGTAACAGCTGACGCCGTAAAAAAAATTCACCTCGCCATTCCAAAAATATGGCCTGATTCCGAAGATCTTGATAGATGCCTTGCAGAAGAGAGCAATAACAACTCGGGTTTATTTATAGGTAGCTACCTCTTTGACTCAACTGTTTCCTTTCTTAATAGACATGCGTTGTACGACCAGTCGTTTATCTTAGTCGATCCTTTCCATGATCCAAGAGTTATTGCGCCTGAATACAACCCCGTTGATAACCCTGCAGAGCATATCACTACTACCTTTCACTATATTTTGGTGTGGTTACAATTAATTCCCTGGATTGAACAAGGAATCGTAAAAATAATTAGAGACCCTGGTGATTTTAATTATTCCCTAAGAAAAGAGACATGGTCTGCAAGCCAAGAAAGAGGGAATATACCGGAATTAAGAAGCGAGCTTGAAAAGTCAGAAAAGCCTGATGAAATGCACGACTTCTTTCAAGATCAGTTGCTAGCAAGTCCAGATGAATATGTCATTAAGGACCTAAAGTCTGATGACTTTACAGAAGATCAGATAAAAAAATTCTTAAAGAAAAGACGTGAAGAAAGCCTATACTTTGTTAACTCAAAAGAAAAATCACAAATATTAGCTTGGTCAACAGGCACAAACTATGAAATGGGAAAATACATTTGTGAGAAAACAAACTCACACATAATCACCGATTTAAGTTATCGGTGGAAAGAAATGGAATATGATCGCAGAGTAAATAACATCGAGCTTAGTTCTTGGTCTCCATTCGCAAAAGCATTCAGTAATGTTGACATGAGGCACCTGCAAGGCCTTACATTTGATGATCTTCTTAAATTGCGAAACGATGGGTACTTGGATGATATGCGTAGAACTTGGAATAGTTCATCATCAGGTAACGATTTCGACCTAAATCGAGTAGAAGACTTATCTGCAGAATTTACACATCATATTCGGGAAGCAGAAATGGAGTGGAATAAAATTGACAGTGGCTTAGTCAAATGGTTTGGGTCTGAATCAATCTTAGGAGCTACTATTGGTGTTGGTCTCGGAACTGCAAGCTGGCTACCAGCCGCAGCTGTTGCAGCAGCAGGCGCTGTGAATTTGGTTCAAAGCCGAAACCAGAGAAAGAATTTTATCAACAGGTATCCTGCTGGTTTTCTAATTGATAAGGTGCGTAAAAATGCCTAACAAAGCGCGCCAGTCGCGACAGCCGTACCCGCTGCCGCTGCGCTAAGCGTTAAATGTCAAAACGAGGAACTATGAGCGACGACGATAAAACAGAAGTTATTACTGCACAAGAAAGTGAAGACCTGAAGGGCCTACTTGATTTAGGAAAGCAGGCCTTGATTACTTTCGCCGAACAAGGTGAATCCCAAAGTAAACTTGCTAGCCAGCAACTTCAGTTTGCTGAAAAACGACTTGAGGTTGAAAAAACGGCTTTTAAGTTTAAGTTCACTGCCGTAATAATATTTATTATTGGGTTGTTCGCAATCATCATGGGGCTAATATTTGCCAAAGATGATGTTAATTCAGGGCTACTAATTTTATCCCATGTTGTGGCGCTTTTATCTGGTGCCTTTGCTGGTTGGGGTTGGCAAAAGGGTCAGCAGTGAAATCAACATTGCACAAGTCAATCAATGTCGCCTCACGGCTGGACCTCCGCACTGCCTGCTCCGGCCCATTATTGAAGCGTTAAGTGTCACAACAAGGTATCATTATGAGCAAAGGTACTACTACATATTGGAACGTTTTGAGTGTAGAAAATAAGGATAAATGGGAGCCGATTGAAGATACGGATGGTATGTTAGAACAGCTAACTCTAGCCGTTGATAATGAAACCGGTGATTACACCCGGCTAACTCGATTTAAAACTGGCGCTGATACGAAGAAATTTGGTGGTAAGTCACATGATTATCCCGAAGAAATTTACATAATTTCCGGTCGGCTTTTCGATGAAGCTTTTGATATGTGGCTAGAAGCTGGTCATTTTGCAAGTCGCCCACCAGGTGAAGTTCATGGGCCATTTATTTGCGAAAAAGATTGTTTAGTTTTGGAAGTTTCGTATCCAAGCCAGTCGAAAAAACACACTTAACCAGACCGTCAAAATGACGCGCAACAAGCGTGCTCCTTTTACGGCGACGTTAGGTTTCTGGAGGAATCCCGTGCTAGAAAAAACATTCGACTATAAAAGGTGGGCTGACGAGCGAACCTTAAGAGCTATCGAAAAAATAGATAGAGGCTTATTTCCAGATGCCTACGCCTTCGCGCTACAACAGATCAACCATATGGCCATTGTCGAAGAGCTTTTTAGAAGCAGACTGGTTTCTGCTTCGCCTCCTCACAAAAGCACAAACACTGATGTGGTACCAGATCTTGAAGAACTAGAAGGCCGACTGTGCGAGTCTGCCGATTGGTTCAAAAGCTACGTTTCTCAGCTCGAGAATGGGAACGAAAAAATCGCATTCGTGTTTGCAGATGGAAAGCGCGGAATGTTGAACGTTGATGAAATCCTTTTTCACATCGTGAACCATGGCTCGTATCATCGAGGCAATATTGCACATGCACTAGATTTGGCTTCGGTACCACATCCTGTTGACGGTTACGGAATCTATATACATGAACAAGAGCCAGCACGCAGAGAAACCTAACAAGGCGGTGTTGTCGCCTTCGGCTGGGACGGCCCACTGCGTGGTCCGCCCCAAACCTTGGCGTTAGGTAAAAAACACGATGACGGCAGGCATTGAAGGGTACGAAAGAAATATTTCTCAGTTTATCGAAAGCTGCCAAGCTTTAGATTTTGAAATCGTATGCAAAGATTTCGTAGAGTTTTTGCCTCTTGAAAAAAGCAGTGTACTTGATGTGGGGTCTGGCGCTGGCCAAAATGCAGTAGCATTAGATAAGCTTGGTTTTGATGTAACTGCAATAGAACCGATGCACGATTTCAGATGTGCCGCACAAACAACTTACGAAGGGGCATCTGTTAAGTGGTTAGCTGGCAGTCTCCCGAAATTGACTTGCCTGGGTTCGGGTGTAGAAAAGTTTGATTTTGTTCTGATTGAAGGTGTTTGGCACCACTTAAATGAAATTGAAAGAGAACAAGCCGCTGCTCGAATTTCCAGAATTGTAAAACCAAACGGAAAAGTTTCAATCTCGTTAAGAAATGGTCCTGCTGGCCTGGGATCACGTGTATACCCGACGGATACCGAGCGAACGATCAGGCTATTTGAAAATCACAGCTTTGAGTGCATTTTCAGCTTGGAAAATATAGATAGTATTCTGCCTAATAAAGAGGGCGTAAAGTGGTCGCGCATCGTATTACAGAAATAAGCGAGTAATCACCTAACAAGGCCGTGTTGTACGCCCAGCAAGCTGGGTCGGACAGCTTTTCCGCTGCTTCGCAGCTCCAAATCTGCCGCAAATGGCGGCGTTAGAAGTAATAAAGAACAAAGGCATGTTTAAAAGAATCGGATTAATTGCGCTAGGTTTTACCGCTTTATCTGCCGTTGGGTATCTGGGGTGGTTGGCCTCAAGTGACGCATCTCTCGTCGTTTGGTTTGGTCTTGCATCGGCTATCCTGGTGCCTGGAGCTTTTGCGCTGATTGGGTACGCGGTTAAATCAGGTGAGAATGAATTACTTAAGAAACTATCAAAGGTTCCTGAGTTACAGCAGTTAATCGAAAAAGCCCAGAGTCAGGAAGAAAAAATCAAGGCGCTAGAAACCGAGAGGAAGCATCTTGAAGAGGTCGTTAAATTTGAAGCAATGCGCGATTCGCTTATCGAAAGAAAATCATCAATTGAGAACGAAGGCGCGAGGATTTTAGAAAACCTTGAGTCTATCGATGGGCAGTTGGCAGCTATAGATAAGGAACTTGAAGAGAATCCAGATAAAGAAGAAATATTGCAGCTACGATCAAGAATCGAAAGCAGAACACAAGGCGACATCATATTGGAACTTGGTAGCACCCGAATAGTTGTTAATTCGAGAAAACTGCAACTAGTTCCAGGTGGCACAATTCTTATTGCATATGCAACATTGCTAAGTGAAATATTTAGGGCTGCAAACAAGGTAGTAGCATTTCTAACAAGGCCTTCCAGCGAACGCAATCGCTAGCGCGCTTGCTCCGCTGAAGGCAACGTTATGCAAATAGCATCCACATACATTATGCTAAATTGATAGTTTAAGAAGACTTAATGGAAAGAGAAGACTTTAGTGAAGTCGGTCATACTGGTGGCAAAGTAACGTTCACGACAGTTTGTGATGAGCAAGGCCATGTAAGATATCAGATAGGCTATTCACATTCATCGCCAAGGCCAGCAAGCCTTGTAGGAATTTATGCCCATCCGGATGGTTTTGCGTGCGGCGGGATAGTAATGGATGGAATCGGTACGCCTTGGAATGCACCATCTTTTCCTAACTGTATAGCTGTGATGATGGCTTCGGATTCCCAAGGGAAATTTGGCCATGAATGTCCAGACTGCAAAAAACATTTCCGGTCTGGAGGTATACCAGCAAAATTTCCGTTAACTTGCCCATACTGTGGAGTAAGAGCTGAGGCTTATCACTTTCTAACGCCTCCGCAAAAATCATATATATCACACTACATTGAATCCTTACATGCAGCTATAGACGATGCCGAACCAGGAACCAATACCGAAATTGTAATTGACATGAACTCTATTGCAGATTCTATTACGGATGAACCTAGGCCTGATTTTTATTACACCTCTACAGCACAACAAACAGAATTTAATTGCTCAAAATGTAATAGCTACAATGATATCAGGGGAAGATATGGTTATTGTGCTTCGTGTGGATGGAGAAATACCGCAGAATCTCAGAAAGTCGCATTGGAAAAAATACGAGAGAAGTTGGTGGGCAAGGATATATCCCCCTCTGATGCGATAAAGCAAGCCGTATCTGAGTTTGATTCTGCTTCTCGAGATTTTACCGATCAACTGATCTCCCTAGTTCCAATGAAGGAATCAAGAAAAAATCAGCTGGAACGATTGTTATTCCATAACCTTGATAAGTTTGACGGGCTGTTAGTAAACTGTTTCGATATAAATTTATTAAAAGGAATGACAGCTGACCGTGACTTTGTGAACAAAATGTTTTTCCGAAGGCATGTGTTTGAGCATGATGGAGGCGTTGCTACCCAGCAATATGTTGAAGAAAGCGGAGATGGAAGTATAGAAAAAGGGGATTTAATACGCGAGACATTAGAAAATGTAAACAAGTTCCTTGGTAATCTTAATCGCATGATTACCACTTTCGAAAATGACTTTCACGAAATTTTTAAACCTGAGCCTTTCTGTATTGATATTGAAAATGAACGGAAAAAGCGAATGGGCAAGTAAAATGCATAGCAAAGCCAGCCAGAGGGGAAAAACCGGCGCTTCGCTCTGGTTTTTCGTCCCCTGGTGGCGGTGTTAAGCGGTCACACGAACAATGAAACCAACAAAAGAGCAACTAAAAAACTACGGTCGATTTCATTTGGTAGATCCTAAAGAACTTGATGGTTTAGATGAGTATGCTGAATGGCTTGAGTCCATCCTGCACAACCCCTGTAATGTTTGGGAGCGAGATGGCGAGGAATTTCTTATTGAAATTCGCCAGTTCGTTGATCGATTGAATGGACTAAAAATTGAGATTTATCCAAATGAACATGCCCCACCACATTTTCATGTTAAATCTCCAACTATTGATGCAAGCTTTACAATAGAAGAATGTGCGCTATTACAAGGAAATATTGACAACGGAAACTATCGAAAGGTCAAATTTTGGTATAAATCGGCAAAGCCGCTTTTAATAGATGTCTGGAATAATACAAGGCCCACTAATTGTGTGGTTGGCAAATATGAAGACGCTTAACAAAGCAAGCCAAAATCGTAGCACTACGTGCTACTGGACTCGCGCAAGCGTTCGCCTTTGCTTGCGGCGTTAAAGGACGAGAAGACGTTGTCGGCACTAAACTTTGAACAAGATGGAGTAGAAATAAGGAAAGCGATCCTGTCTGGAGAAGCTATTAAATTCGTTAAATCGGATATAGATCTTGAGAGTGCGAAGTTAAAGCAATACGGAGTCAGAAATCTTGAGAAACGATTTGAGTCAATATCTACCCTGGCGAACTCCGGAAAATTACTGTCTATTGCTGGAAGCCTTTTGAAGGGACGAGTGAGTTTAGTGAGAGCACTGTTTTTCGATAAAACGCAGGCTAAGAATTGGTTTGTGGCTTGGCATCAGGACAAAACGGTGGCGCTCAATACACAAATTGACATCACAGGATGGGGTCCTTGGTCGAACAGGGATGGAGTACATCATGTTCAAACACCTTTGCCGGTGTTAAATAAAATGATTACGTTGCGTTTACACATCGACCCGGCTAATGAAGAAAATGGTTGCTTAAAGGTTATACCGAGATCACACGAGTACGGAATACTTAAGCATACAGAGATAGAGGAAATTGTTCGGAGCAGTGTCGCTATCCCTTGCGTCGCAGGAGCAGGCGATGCGGTGATAATGCGGCCGCATATACTACATTCGTCAGGTAAAGCTAAACGACCGGATCATCGTAGAGTGGTGCATTTAGAGTACAGCAGCTATGAGCTACCCGATGGGGTTAGCTGGGCATAATTGCCCTTTAACAACTGGTTTTACGCGACCGACTACGTCGGCGCGTGAACCGGGACATTGTAAGGCTTCTCAAATTATATGAGTGAATTTGAACTAATAATATTCGATTGTGATGGTGTTCTAGTCGATAGCGAAAGGATTGCAAACAAAGTGTTTGCGACTGTGCTTAATGAGGAGTGTGGTTTTTCTTTCAGCTTAGATGATATGTTTCAGACATTCGTCGGGCATTCCTCCAGTCAGTGTATGGAGATCATTGAAGAAATGCTTGGAAAAGAACCTCCGCCTCACTTGGAGCAACGCTACAAAGAAGAAATAAACCAGGCTCTATCAACATCTGTTACCGCAGTAGTTGGTGTAGAGAGCGCCTTAAGTGAAATATCTCTACCATTTTGTGTAGCATCAAGCGGGTCGCATGAAAAAATGCAAACCACATTGGGTAAAACAAATTTACTTCAGTACTTTGAGGGCAAGCTTCATAGTACATCAGATGTTCCTCGTGGAAAGCCGCATCCAGATGTTTATCTACATGCAGCAAGTAAAATGGGGGTTCTGGACCCATCAAAGTGCTTAGTCATCGAAGATAGTCCACTAGGCGTAAAAGGCGGGGTTTCCGCAGGCATGACAGTATTCGGGTACACCGAACTAATGAACGAAAATAGACTTCTCGAAGCTGGGGCTCATCATACATTTAACGATATGAATAATTTAGCAACCGAGATCACGCACTTTGAGAAAACAGCCTTATAACAAGCGGCTCAAAAACCGCTCTACTATGTTCCGCTGGACGCAGCTGTCACTGCGTCTTGTAGCCGGGCGTTAGGTTTCACAATGAAAATTCATATGGCACTTGTTGCCCTGATAGTTTTAATACTAGCAAGTTGCGCTACAACAAACTCGCTCCCCTCCAGTTCTGCGGAGGTTGATGAATTTAAAAAGACTGAGTGGCCGAGAAAAAAGCGCGCTAAATGCGTTGTCTTGAAGGGCGAGACGGTGGAACAGGTTTTTAAAATAGCCAGAACCTCATTGGCCTCAAACGAGTTTAAAATATTGAGCGAGGATCTTTCCCAAGGCATTTTAATTGGGAATCATGGAATGACGTGGACATATTGGAACGCAGTGGTTGGAGTCTATATGACAAAAATAGCTGAAGGTGTTCAAGTTGATGTGTTGGCCGTCAGTGATGCAGACCCAAGGCCAATAAGGCTTAATAAATTCGATTGGAATGAAAAAATACTCAAGTCTATCGTTTCTCAAAGTTCTAGCGATAGCCAAGCATGTTCAAAATAGTTAATCTAGCCAAGTCTAATTAGACTGTTAGGCATCAAATAGGAATCTCATGAACGACGAAATCATTTCTTACCCTGAAAAATATAGCAACATTTTGGAGGCTACGAGAAAGATTGGTTTTGATCAGCTTTCAGATGGAAAGACAGGGTCTTTGTTATCTACCCTTTGTTCTAGCAAACCGAATGGAAAATTCCTCGAGCTAGGAACTGGCACTGGCCTTTGCACGTCTTGGATTCTCCGGGGCATGTGTAACAACTCAACCTTAATCTCAATTGACAACGATGAGACTCTTATCCAAATAGCAAAAAACCAATTGGGTGGAGATCAACGGGTAGAATTTGTAGTTGGAGCTGGTGAAGACTTAATTAGGTCCTTAGCTCCTTCATCAATAGATCTTATTTTTGCTGATACCTGGCCTGGGAAATATAACCATCTTGAAGATGCGCTTGAGCTTTTAAAAATAGGCGGCTTCTATATCATAGATGACATGCTGCCCCAAGCTAACTGGCCTGAAGGCCACGAATTAAAGGCTACGAATTTAATGTCAGATCTAGTTGCAATGAAAAAACTTACCATAACAAAAATGTGCTGGTCTACTGGTTTACTTATAGGTGTAAAAAATGCCTAACAAGTTGGTGTTAGCGCCTTCGGCTGGGACGCCGCAAAAGACGCGGTGCCCCAAACCAAAGCGTTATGCCAAGAGAGAATCCCGATGAATCTATTCGCTGACACAAAATGACTCGACCACCACAACACGAATCAGGTGATTTCGGCGAGAGGTTTGTTGCGTATCATCTGCCCTCTGCTTGGGTGGTTCACGAGTACAAGGGGAGTGAGGATTACGGTATCGACTTCCATGTAGAGGTTTTTGAGAAAGGAGAACCGACTGGCCTTGAATTCGGAATCCAAGTCAAAACAAAGAGCCGGAAAATTGAATCGATTAAAGATGTCGCTGTGTCTAGAGGGAATCTATCTTATATCGCTGCGAAACCCTATCCGACGATGGCGGTTGCTGTGTCGCGGCCTGATAGAAAGGCGACTTACGTATGGTTTCAGGAGGTGCTGTCAGAGGAGCCTGTAATACAGGATTTTCAGAATAGAAACGGATCGAATAAGATCCGCATTCCAATCGATGGCGGAAATACCTTTTTGGATTCAGAGCAGAGTATTGTTAAATACTTGCTTCAACGAAAAGAGCAGGTGGACAGTTGGCTTGCCACCACTGCACGGACTCACTTGATTGGTAACATTTATCTTGATATTCACGCTGCTTTAGATGTGCTTGTAGAGTGTGACGCGATGCTCCACAAAAGCGGAGTACCGGATGATGAAGTCTCGTACAAACTAACATTTAGTTTCAGTCTCACGATGACAACTTACGGCCAGCTCTACCATTTCACAAAATACGAACGATTGATATTGTTTGGACCGCTCGCATCCACAATTGTCGGCCTTAAGAACTCCTACCGGGGGATTCTTTCAGAGATTGTATGGGAGAAGTCTCTGCTAGAAATAGAGGACGCGGAGAACTCGAAGTCTGACTTTCGTGTTGCTGCAGCAAAGTTTTCTGGCTTTCCTGATGCGATCCCGCGCTTGCTCCCAGTCGTAAGAGACATATTGAGAACCCTCTCAAGGTTTATGATTCCATCAGATCAGCGCTTATCGAAATTGTCCTACTGGGCTGACGACATAATTGACTATGGAGCGACAATTAAAACAGGGGCGCAAATCGCGAATGATGTGGAATAAACGAGGCGGGCATAATTAGACTGTTATGCACTTCTGAGAATAAACTATGATTGAGCTTGGCTCTTTTACATCCTTTTTGTCAGGTATTGGCCTAGGTGGTGTTATTACTTTCTTAATTAAGTATTACCTTGAGCAAAGGTCAAAACTTAAGGAGATATTTCTACTAGACTACAAAGCTGCGTGTGATGGGCTGCTTGACTCATATCGTGAGGTTGCCTTAACAAACTCTGAAGCATCACTGAAACAATATGCTTTCTGGGAACTTAAATTGCAGCTCTATGCATCCGAGACTGTCTTGATTAAGCTCCAAGAAATGAAAGATAGTCCTCCGGGCACCGAGGCACGAGATAGAGCGCAAAAGGCATTGCTCAGAGAAATGCGCAAGGATTTAGGTTTTGCATAACAAGGCCAAGCAACATCGTTCGCTACGCTCTCTGGACAGTCTTGCGCCTGCGCCTTTTGTGCATGGCTTCGCCATGGTTGCAAAAAAGTCACAAACACAAGCCTGCCGTTGTTGGCAGCGTTATGCACATTGAGTAAGGATAAATAAATGGATTTAGAGTTATACAAAATGACAATGGATGTCTTGTCAGATGCAATCAAGATTCTTGGTCCTGCTCTTATTACAGCAGTGGTTGGTTATAAAGTCGGAAAATCACAATTACTCCTGAAAATAGAAGAATTGAACAAGAATAACGAGTTCAAAGCCCGGGAGAAAATCTTTGATTTCCACAGGGAGAAACTGGCAAAAGTTGATGAGTCAATCGCTAGCCTCAATGAGGGTCTTGGTCAATTCGCAGGGATGACCCTTGCGGATATGGATGATGAGTTAAATTTTTCGTCATTTATCAACAAGTATTTGGTGATCTACATAGAAGGTATTCCGTTCCAGCTAAATCATATAAACGATGAGATGAAGCAATACTCTTGTGAGTATCCGAGAGAGCATGAGCAACTCAATAAATATATGGCTCATACCGAAGAAATAGAAAAACCTAGCACGCCAGAAGAGGCTCACTCAACGATTGTGGAGCTTATCGAAATATATGGCTTTGCGAGCCATTGTATAAGGCTGCTAATTGAAAAAGAGGCGCTTGAAATCTTCAAGCCATATACTGGAAATGCATAACAAACAAAGGCAGTCGGACGGCTTCGTCCCCCGCTGCTTTGGGCGTTAAATTTACAACCATGAATATACCTCTCTATATAATTGATACTTTTACATCCGAATTATTCACCGGCAATACCGCTGGTGTATGTCCTTTAGTC
>Ga0209532_1002922_pt1 | contig 11671 bp, 16 predicted proteins | sample COG_02_FD_184746 | JGI IMG/M metagenome (GOLD analysis project Ga0209532, IMG submission 184746) | Pelagic Microbial community sample from North Sea - COGITO 998_met_02 (SPAdes) (version 2) | ecosystem: Environmental > Aquatic > Marine > Neritic zone/Coastal water | place: Helgoland, sampling... | reverse complement strand
TTTTAATAACCCAATCCCAATAGGTAATCAAACATATACGATTGAGGAAATGGCACAAAATTTTCCACCATTAAATATAACTGGATATTCATATAACCCATATTCTGATGTTAATAGTTTGGGGACTTATAGTAAATATAATACACATCCACAACAACAAATATTTTTTGATAATCAAATGGTAGGAGATACAGCTACGGTATTTATTAAAACAATATTTCCAAATAATATAGAGGTAGAAAAAGAATTTAAAATAATATTCGAATGAGTTTAACAAGATTAACAGTTTCAAAAGCTAAAAAGTTTATCCCATTAAAAGAAAATTATGGGAATACGGATTTAGAATACGCTAAATACTTTACATTATCACCTAGTGCAAGGGGTGAGGGATGGGAAGATATAACGTATTATACCGATAAAAAATATGGGTTATACGCCAATAAAGGTAAAGGTAATCAATGGGTATATATATTATCAAACCCAACTCAACCTGGTTTATTAAAAATAGGTTATACTAAAAACCTACCAGAAAAACGAGCTAAACAAATATCTTCAGCAACAGGTGTTGCTCTACCCTATAAAGTAGAATGGGCTTACCAATGTTTTAATGGTGAAATGGTTGAAAGAGAAGTACACCATAAATTAAAGGCACAACGTATTAATAATAGTAAAGAATTTTTCCAAATTAGTTTGGAGGAGGCAAAAGAAATAATTAACTTAATAGGAAATAAATTTAAATAAAATGAATATAACACAAGAACAATCAGAACAACCCGATCAAGACAGTCTAAAGTCAGAATTAATTAATGATTTAGCAGCAACTTTTACAGTAATGGATGAAATGTGGAGATACCACCCAGATAATCCAAATAAAAAAGATATTGTTAAAGAATATAAAATTTTAAAACAAATTGTAGTAGATATTGAGACTGAGTTGGAAGAATTAAATAAGTAATATATTTATAATTAAATAACATTAATGATAGATAAAGATAAAATATTTAAATTATTTGTAGACGGTAAAGAAATTAGTGGTGATAAAACTAAGGATGAAATTAAGAATTTCATGAATGGACCATATGCAAAAATAGGAATGTTTGTCAAACTTATCCAAAATCACGAAGTATTCCATAAAAAATTAGAAAAATTCCTAAAAAAGGAACAACCTAACTATAATGTAGAATCTACAAAAGAAGCATCTGAATTTACTGTATATAATAGAGCTTGGGGTTATATAAAAAATATTAATATAAACGATGAAGAGGATTTAAATGCCATTATAAATTTTGAACATAGAACGCTATTAAAAGTATTATCTAGTTCAATTACCTTTTTTGAAATTTATGAAGAATATGAAAAATGTGCGCATCTTTATAAGATTCAAAAAGTAATTAAAGAAATTTAAAAAATAATTAGGATACCCAAAAATCCATTCGTACATTAATATTACAGGTTTTGAAAGAAAAAGGAATAAGAAGAGATTGAAATAAAGGGAATAAAGGGGTAAACGTTACCCATATTAAATATAATACAAGTTATGAGAAATAGAGAATTAATTTATCGAAAACTAGAAACATTAGATCACACATTAATTAACCTACAACGTATAGTAAATACTCAAGAACCTATTGAATCCTATAGATTAAATGTAGTAAAAGCACAAGGTATAGTTGATGAAGTTAGAAGTATGGTTGAAAGGGAGCCTCAATCACCTCAAGAACAAAATAGTTCTATTAGGTAAGTGGGTAGGTTTAATCAACTAATAAATGCATTTGGTAATATGCCTGCTATATACGAAGGAATTAAAAATCGTATATTTGTTAAGGAGGATATTGAACAAATAGCTGCTATTAGATGGTCGATTTGCCAACAATGTACTTACCTAGATAAAAAAGGAAGCAAATGTACTATACCTGGTACCCAACCTTGTTGTTCTTTATGTGGTTGTAGTATGGCAAGTAAAACAAGATCATTAATATCATCTTGCCCTGATGGAAAATGGGCTAAATTTATAGAAGATAAAGAAACAGCAGACGAATTAATTAAGAATTTAAAATAAAAGTTATGAAATTATCAGCAGAAAAAATCCAATCAAATTGGATCGAATTTAATACTAACATCGAAACATACATTACTGGGGATCGTAAACAAAAATTACTTGATTTCTATCAAAAGTATGAAGACCGTATTATTCTAATGCCAGCGGCACACAAGAAAGAATACCACTCCGCATTCCCAGGTGGGTATGTAGATCACGTTAATAGAGTAGTAAAGGCAGCATTGTCCATGTCCGCTGTATGGGAAGGGTTTGGTTGTGATATGACGACATTTACCCAGGAAGAATTGGTATTTTCGGCGATTAATCATGATTTAGGTAAAATGGGATCTGATACTGAAGAGGCGTATATCCCCCAGACAGATAATTGGAGACGTGATAAATTAGGTGAGGATTATATGTTTAATAAAGCATTACCATTCGCAGCCGTTCCAGATCGTGGATTATTTCTACTTCAGCAACATGATATTAAATATACTTTTAATGAAATGTTAGCTATCCAGACACATGATGGGTTGTATGATTCGGCAAATGAAAAATATTTAAAAGCATTCATGCCAGAACAGAAACCTCGCACATCACTTCCATTTATTTTACATCAAGCTGATATGATGGCGGCGCGTATTGAATTTGAGATTGAATGGTTACCAAAGTTCTCTAAAAATAGCGTGGCTACCACAAAGAAGAATTATACATTGAAGGCCAATATAAAATCATCTAAAACCAAGGCATTAAATAGTGTGTCAAGTCCTGGGTTGAAGAATATGTTAGATAGTTTATGATGTTATTTTTTACAATTATATTAGGTGTTATGGTCGTTATCTTAGGATATACGACCTTTAACCTTTTACGAAAAAATGAAAGAGCAGATGATATTATAATATCTCAGCAAAAATTTATCAATAAAGTAGACGAACAAGTTACATTCTCAGAAAAAAGATTAGAGCAGATAGATGTAAAAGGTACGTTTAAAAGTGATGATGAAATAGGTTGGTTTTTTAATGAAATAAAGGTTTTACAAAAAGGTTTATCTCAATTTAGGACTAATTCCAAATAAAAAATGATTCAAAAAAGAAAAAGAAGAAAAAAAAGTAAAAATTATTTTACCCAAGAAACAGAAGATTATATAGTAAAATATAATAGTTTAGACCCAATAGAAGATTCGGAAAAAAGAAGCAAAATATATGAAACTCATGTACATTATGCTTTTTTTAAACTTACCCAAAATATAATTCATACTTTTAAGTTTTACCATACTGAAGTTTCCAATTTAGAACATCTCCAACATGAAATAATAACATTTTTATTATCAAAAATACATTTATTTGATCCTAGTAGAGGGGCAAAAGCTTATTCTTATTTTGGTACTATAGTAAAAAGATGGTTAATATTATATAATACTAAAAACTATACTAAAAAAATTAAAAAGGTAGGAGTAGAAGTATTAACTGGAGAAAATTCTACTCATGTTTATACACAAGGGGATGAAAAAATAAAAAGTGATTTAGATAAATATGTAGATATTTTTGTTGACCATGTATCAGAAAATATATTTGAATTATTCCCTAAAAAAAATGATGCCCAAATTGCAGATGCTATTTTAGAATTATTTCGCAAAAGAGAAGATTTAGAAGTATTTAATAAAAAGGCACTATATATCTATATCCGTGAAATGGTTGATGTTAAAACACCTAAAATAACAAAAATTGCTGATAAACTTTATAGTATATTTAAAGAGCAGTATATTTTTTATCTAGAAAATGGTTACGCTAGATTCTAAATCCTTCTTATATCCATATTTATAATAAAACATTATGGGATCATTAGATAATATTGTATTTAAGAAAAAAAAGTTTTCGGATATCTTAAGTGAAATCTACGATAACCAAAAGAAAAAAGAATCACAAATATCAGGTTTAATCTCTGAATTAAAACCACTTATAAATGATATAGGTGATGCTACTTTAATTGTACCTCTTATTAAAGAATATATGGAAATTGGCGTTCGTAACGATGAACAATTAATTAAAATGGCTACTATAGTACAGCGTGCGCTCAATAATAGTGGTGGTGAAGAATCCATGGGTATAACGGAAGAAGAAAAAAACCAATTAATGGAAGAATTAGATAAACTAAATACTAATTTCGAAGAGAAAAAAGATGGCGCATAGATATGGATTTGCTTCAGTTAACTCTCAATTAAATACTGGGAGGGATAACCAATCAACTACACAACAACAACTTAATGCTCTAGCTTCTAATATGATATCTGCTAGGGTAACGGATATTATATTAGATGATCAACATCCTAAATTTAGTGTATATGGTGAATGGAGTTCTATTGGAACCATATTTTTTGAAGCTGTTGAAGGTTCACCTACAATTTCGTCTCAAATTTCTAAAATAGCATCCCCATTAATCCCCTATTTAAAAAATTACCCATTAGTTAATGAATTAGTTTTATTATTTTTATTACCAAATAATCAAGTTAATTTAGGTAGTAATACTAAAAAATATTTTTACCTTAATCCTATAGCTATTTGGAATACCCCCCACCTAAACGCATACCCAAATTTACAATCAACCTCTCAAACCCAACCTTCACAACAAAAAAGCTACCAAGCAATAGAACAAGGACAAACAAGAAAATCTTCTGATGAAGAAGTAGAATATGCTTATAATTCTCCTTTAGTAGGAGGTACTTTTGTTGAAAGATCAAACATTCATCCTTTATTAGCATTTGCTGGAGATATAATTACAGAAGGTAGATGGGGTAATAGTATTAGATTTGGAAGTACAGCAAAATCAGATAGTATTCTTTATGGTAATAATTGGTCTAATACTGGGGAAAATGGTAACCCTATTACAATAATTAGAAATGGGCAACCTGAGGATGCAAGTGAAGAAGGATATTTACCTATTGTAGAAGATATAAATAAAGATTTATCTTCTATTTATTTAACATCTAATCAAGAAATTCCTTTAATAACAACAATTACAAATAACCCATCAATAAAAGACAATACACCTGGGTCATTAGGTTCTTACCAAGGAAGTCAAGTAATGTTAAATTCTAGCAGGTTAGTTTTCAATGCTAACTCAACAGGTAGTATATTATTAAATTCTGAGGGAACAATTTCATTAACTTCTATTAATACTGTAGGTATATATTCTCAAGAAGGAGATGTTGTTTTACAATCTTCTAAAAATAATATTAGATTAGGAGATTCTACAGCTAGTGAATCTGTAGTATTAGGTGATACTTTTTTAGATGATCTTGCTGATTTATTAAGAAAATTGCAAACATTAGGTCAAACATTATCAACTGAACCTAAGATATATGTTAGTGGTGGTCCGGCTAGTTCTGTAAAAACCCAAGCTTCTAAAATGTTAGATAATATTAATAATTATAAATCTAAAATTGTAAAATCAATATAATGGGAGAAGAAGCACTTATACAATTAGCACAACAATTTCTCCAAACACCCCAGGGTAAATCCCTATTAGGTGAATCCTTAAATCTTGCTGATATAACTAATAGAATACAAGATCTTGCTTCTAAATATGACATTGATTTATCTACTTTAGAAGAAACTTCTTTAGATGATATTAATTTATCTTTAGGTTCCAATTTAACCCGTGAACAAAGAAGAGAAAAAAGAAGACAAAAAAAATTAAGTGCCCAAGAAAAATTACAAGAACGTTTAAATTCAGCAGGTATAACAAAAGTAGATGCTGAACAAAAAGTTAGAGCAGAAATTGCACTTTTAAAGGCTAAATTAAAAAGTCAAATACCAGCTCTACAAACTTATACTATAATAGGAAGACTACAGGATAAAAATACAAATACTCCTATACAAGGAGCTAAGGTTACATTAGGAGTTAATCAAGATTTTGTAGAAACAGGAGTTGATGTTGGTGATACTATAGATATTACTAGAGATTTTATCCCTAATCCTTTAAATGTTCCTGAAAACCTCCTCCCTACTAGTATCCCAATTAATTTAAATGATCTAAAATTCATCCCTATTCCAGGTCAAACTACTAGAACGGATAAACAAGGAAATTTTTCAATTAAAGTTAAAATTCCTATTATACCCGAAAATCAAAAAACCCCTCTTGTTTTTAGTTTACTATATTCAAAAAGTAAGTATATCCCAGGAGCTCAAGTTATTATTAATGGTGATAAAACTATAAAAACAAACCTAACACTCACTAATTTAGTAAATCTTGAAGCAGCATCTAAAGACATATCCCAAACATTTAATGATGGTATTGATTTAGCTCAATCTGCTGTTACAACTTTAGCATTGGGTACTTTAGATAAAATTGTTTATGCTAAAAAATTTAGCATAGGTAAATTAGTAGATACTCTTAAAACAAAATTAGTACCTTTAGCAATTAGTTTATTATTAGCTTTTGCAATTTCTAAAATATCTCAATCAAACAGGAAAACATGCCCAACTCCTGATGCTTTAAATGATGTAATAAAAACTAGAAATAGAGTAGTAAGACAATTAAATCAAATTTTTCAATCAATAGTTATTAATACTGCTTTAGCTGCAGCTTTTACATCTCTAGCTGGTGTTTTAAAAGGGGTAAGATTAGGAATGGATGCTTTACCTGCACCACAAGCAACAGGTGTTTTTCCCGCTAAAGACTTTGGGGGTTTAATATTTGCTCAACCTTATTCATTCACAGCAAAATTACAACATATTAATGATGAGCTAGAAAAATTAGAAGAAGCAAATAAAGAAACAAGTAGAGCTACTTTAGTATCTTTAGTATTGGTAATAGCAGGAGCTACAACTGTAATATTATTGTTAAGATCTATAGATAAAATGACCCAAGAATGTGCTGAAGAGAATGGGGTTACACAAGTAGAATTAACAGCTATTAATCAAGAATTATTAAATTTGGCTGAAGAAGAAGAAGAAGATGGAAATCCTATAATAGATAATACAAATGGTTTTATATTTAGTGTTGAAACAGATAATACCAACCCAGTTGGTACCTTAAAACGTAGATTTGCTGTAGCTAAAGATTCTAGGGGGGTTACATTATTAAAAGGAGAACCATCATTTAGTTCATCAGACCAAATATTAATCGATGAACTTGTATTTTATATACAACAAAATAATTTAAAAGCTAACTAGTTTAATATTTATAATAAATCAATATAACATGAAATTAAGTCAATTAAAAACTATTGTAAAAGAAGCTGTAAAAGAAGCAATACAAGAGGAGATGAAAGACATTCTTATAGAAGCAGTTCGTGCTCCTAAATCTGTAGTTTATGAAAATAACACAACTACACCTACTCCAATAAATCCTGTAACACAACAAAAAATGCCAGAAGATAAAAGAATGGCAATGAAAGAAAATATCCAGAATGTATTAGGTGGTATGATGCCTGGAGCAAATGGAACTTTATCAGCAACAACGGCAAATATACCACTACAAATGGGAAGTGGAGATACAACATCCCCTAATGGTAGTTTACCAAATGGTAATGTAAGTATGGATCAAATTATGGGTTTAATGAATAGTAAAGGGTAATAGTTATGGCGTTTGGAGTAAGAAGGGTATATCCTAATGATTTACGACCTAGAGTTGCTATTGGTGTTAATTTACCATTTAGTGCACCTGGGGTATTCCAACCTAACTATCAAACTAAAGATGCTATTAGGAATAATTTAATTAATTATTTTTTAACAAATCCTGGAGAAAGAATAGAAAACCCACTTTTTGGTGCTGGTTTAAGAAGATATATTTTTACTCAAATAGAAACTGGAAATTTTGATTTTATAAAAGAAGATATCCAAACTAAATTAAATGATAATTTTCCAAATATAGAAGTTTTAGATGTAGAAGTTTTAAAAACTGTTAATGAAAATACAATACAAATAAATATAACTTATAGTATTCCTAATACAGGTATAAATGATACTTTAGAATTAAATTTTAGATAATGGCATTACTAAATAAAGACATATCTTATATTAATAAGGACTTTAATGATATTAGAGCCCAACTTATTAATTTCTCACAAACATATTTCCCTAACACTTATACAGATTTTAGTCCTGCTTCTCCGGGTATGATGTTTATAGAACAAGCATCTTATGTTAGTGATGTCCTGTCATTTTATTTAGATAACCAGATACAAGAAACATACCTGCAATATGCTAGGCAGTTTGATAATTTATATGATCTTGCTTATATGTTTAGTTATAAACCTAAAGCAACGGGTTTAGCATCAGTAAATTTAGATTTTTATCAACAAGTCCCATCTAAAGTAGTAGGTTCTCAAACACTACCTGATTTTGATTATTCTTTAATAGTAGGAACAAATACAGTTTCAAATACTCAAACAGGTACTAGTTTTATAATAGATAATGCTGTAGACTTTTCAGTCTCATCTTCAAGTGATCCAACTGAAATATCAATAGCTCAAGTAGCAGGTGGAGAACCAACTTATTATCTATTAAAGAAAACAAGACAAGCATCATCTGGTACTATTACAACTCAAACTTTTACTTTAGGTGCTTACCAACAATTTCCAACTTTAGAAATTAATTCTAATAATATAGGTGGTATCCTTGATATATTTGATTCTGATGGTAATCAATATTATGAAGTAGATTATTTAGGTCAAGATTTAGTATATGATAGTATTAAAAATACAAATACTAATGATCCTAATAACTACCAGGATGGTGATGCACCTTATATTTTAAGAACAAAATCAACAAATAATAGATTTGTTACAAGATATTTAAACGAAACAACATTACAAATTCAATTTGGTTCTGGTAATGCATTACAAATTGATGAACAAATAGTTCCTAATCCTGATAATGTAGGAATTGGATTACCATTTGGTCAAAGTAAATTAACAACAGCTTTTTCACCTACAAATTTTGTATTTACAAATACTTACGGAACAGCTCCAAGTAACACAACTTTAACAGTTAGATACCTAACAGGTGGTGGAACTAGAGATAATGTTGATGCTAATCAAGTCACTCAATTAAATACAGGTAATACTTTATTTAAAAATTCAAATATAAGTAACACAACTACAGCACAATTTATATTTAATTCATTAGCTGTAAATAATCCTATTGCTGCTAGTGGTGGCGGAGATGGTGATACTATAGAAGAAATAAGACAGAATTCTTTAGCTAATTATAACACACAACAAAGGAATGTTACTGCTGATGATTATTTAATTAGAGCTTTAAGTATGCCATCTAAATTTGGTGATTTATCTAAAGCATATACAACAAAACCAAGTGTAAAAGACCCAGATACAATTTTAGATCTATATGTATTAGCCTACAATGTAGAAGGTAATTTAGTAACAACATCAGATGCAATAAAAAGTAATTTAATTGCTTATTTAAACCAATCAAGAATGATAGGTGATACTGTTAGTGTAAAAGATGCTTTTATTATTAATATTGGTGTAGATTTTGAAATAATTACATTACCAAACTTTAATAATAGCGAAGTATTAACTAGATGTATAACAGCATTACAAACATATTTTGCAATTAGTAAATGGCAAATTAATCAACCTATTATATTAAGAGAAATAACTGTATTATTAGATAATATTCCTGGTGTACAAACTGTACAAAATGTAAGTATTACAAATATAGCAGGTACAAATAGTGGATATTCACAATTTGCTTATGATATAAGTGGAGCAACTCAAAGTGGTATTATATATCCTTCTTTGGATCCAAGTATATTTGAAGTAAAATACCCAAATACAGATATTAAGGGTAGGGTAGTTTCATTAGGAACAGGAACATTTAACACTAGTGGAGGAGGATCATCCACAGGTTATTAAAAGATAAATCATGGCAGTATATAAAATTTTTCCTTTACAAGACGCTACAATGTATTCATTTTACCCTACTATGAATACAGGGATAGACCCTATTATTGAAGTAGGTAATCTTAATGTAAATATAAACCCAGTACCACAGGTATTTAGATATTTAGTTGAATTTGACCAAACTGAAATAGAAAATGTAATAGATACTAAAGTAGGAGGAACCCAATTTTCTAGTAGTTTAAAATGTTTTATAGCTAATGCTCAAGGTGTTATTTTTGATACTGAATTAGAAATATACCCAGTATCTGGATCATGGAATAATGGATCAGGTACTTATTTAGATTCGCCGTTTACAACTAATGGTTGTAGTTGGAGAAATCAAACATTTGAAGGAGGTCAAGAATGGGCTACTTCTAGTTTTCAACCCTATGCAACTGCCTCTTTTTCAGGAAGTGGTACAGCAGGAGGTGGAACTTGGTATACAGGTTCATCTGATCCTAATAATACTAATTTAGAGGTTACACAATCTTTTACTTTAAGATCACAAAAAGATCTTAATGCCCCTGTTACGGATATAATTAAAGTTTGGTATTCTAGTTCTAAATCAATAGGTGGATATACAAATATTCAAAATAATGGGTTTTTAGTAAAATGGGAAGATACTATAGAATTTAGTACAACAGATGCTATCCAACCAGTTATGCAGTTCTATTCAGTAGATACTAATACAATATATCCCCCTACCTTAGAAATAAAATGGGATGATTCTTCTTTTGAAACAGGAAGTTTACCCCCTATACAAACAACAGATTTATTTGTAGCTTTAGACAGTAATCCTGGTGTATTTTATGAAGAAAGTATAAATAGATTTAGACTAAATGTTAGACCAGATTTTCCTGTTAGAACATTTTCAACATCATCTATAGATACTAAAAACCATTACTTAAATAGTAGTTCAATGTATTCAGTTAAAGACTTAGATACTAATGAAACTTTAATAGATTTTGATTCTGAATTTACAAAGATAAGCTGTGATAGTCAAAGTAACTATTTTGATATTTATATGAATGGGTTGCAACCTGAAAGATATTATAAAATTTTAATCCAAACTACTATTAGTGGGAGCACCATAATAAAAGATGATAATTATTATTTTAAAGTTATTAATAGATAATGGCAGAAGAAAGACTAGATCTAATTAAAGATGTTTTTAATAAAGCTGAATACATTAAAACTATAAATACAAGTTTTAGTGAATTAGGTGTTACTTCTATTACTGAAGATCAACAACTTCAACCAACAGTTGAAGAATTCTTTACATTATATAATTCTCTTTTTTATGATATACCTGCTCTTGGTGAAACTAATTCCCATGAATATCTAATAAAAACAAGTGGTGAATATATAAATTATGAAGAAAGAAATGAAGAAATTCAAGCTCTTCAAGCAGAAATAGCACAATTAAGAAGTGATTTACTTTCTGCTCAAATAAATAATATAAAAACAGCAGCCGGTCCTTCTGAAAGTGAACAAACAAATGAAGCGTTAGCAGTATTTGAAAGAGAACTCCAAGCAGCTAATGAAAATATTATAGTAACTAACACAACGTTATCAAATAATACACAAACCTCACAAAACATCCCAGCACTAAGTGGGGGAAGTACATCTAATGGAGGAACCTCTACAGGAGGTGGAAGTACTAGTGGAGGTGGTGGAGGAGGATATTAAATTTAATCTATGAATAAAAATGTAACAATACAACAATT
>Ga0209532_1002919_pt1 | contig 11677 bp, 12 predicted proteins | sample COG_02_FD_184746 | JGI IMG/M metagenome (GOLD analysis project Ga0209532, IMG submission 184746) | Pelagic Microbial community sample from North Sea - COGITO 998_met_02 (SPAdes) (version 2) | ecosystem: Environmental > Aquatic > Marine > Neritic zone/Coastal water | place: Helgoland, sampling... | reverse complement strand
AAAAGAACAAGAAGAGCGGAATAAACGAAAGCGTGACAAACGAAAGCACGATAAGGAACACGGAGAATGTCCCGATGGAACTGAACTCCATCACGTTAATGGTGTGGAAAATGGCGAGGTCGAGTGTGTTGATAGGAGCCAAAACCGGGGACGAAAAGAAAAGTCACGGTTAAAAGATGGCGAAATTGTAATAAAAATTGTTAACCCTAAAAAAGTTAAAAGGCTTGTCGAAGCAAATGTTCAAACAATGAGTGATCTAATGGGGGTTATAGACGCCATTATAGCGATTAAAAAAACAGGAAAAATAACTGGTGGCTTGGCAAAAACAGCCGCTGCGGCGTTGAGCATGGGAACAAGCGAGCTAATGCAGGCTGCTATTGGAAACCCTAGTGAAGTTGCCGCCTTATTGGCTAGCTCCGTTGGGATGGCCAGCGATATGGCTGAGCTTGTTTCCGGAGCTAAAGATCTTGATGATGTAATACAGGCCGCCGCATCATTGCCCGACTCAAAACGATCCAAGGCAGGCTATTTAGCAATGCTAGACTTTGATGACAACTATATAAAAATCTTAGACAATGACTTCGAAAATGATTTGTTAAATCATTTAAAGTCTACGGTACGGTCCAATTCCAATGTACCTGTTGATCAATTCGACATCAACGGTGTTTTGGAAGACTGGGTTCAAGCTAACTTCCAGAGAACCATGTCTGGCGCTCCCGAGAAAAAGGCAGCAGATATTCTTAAGAGAGGTAAAAGGGATGTAGTCAAAACAAGGCTTGGGCAAAAATTTAAAAAGGATATAGAATGATTATATTAAAAAAAATATGGCTTTTTCTAAAAACCCACTGGTATATACCTGTTCTAATAATTGTGGGAATAATTTTGAAAAGCAAAAGCAGCGAATTGCTAAATATCATTGACGCTCAAAAAAAGTCATACGACAAGCAGATGGAAGCCATACAGGATTCTGAAATAGCCAAAAAAAATATGAAAGAGTCTGTAGAAAGAGAATATACAGAAGCTGTAAAAGATATTAAAATTATCCATAAGCTTAAAAAACAAGAATTATCAGCGGAAAAAGAAAAAGAAATTAAAAAAATTATAAAAAAGAATTATAATAACCCTGAGAAGATTACAAAAGAATTATCTAATGCATTCGGTGGCATCAAATATGTTCCTAAGAATATTAATAATAACAATTAGTTTTTTATTTTTAACTACTACGACATTCGCACAAACAAAGACTAGCACTCAATCACTTGTTACCTCAATGTCGAAAGGGGATAAAGCTCCATTTTCCGGAACTCTATTGAACCCCGCCGCCGTAGCAAGAATACTTGCAGAAAAAGAATATGCAAAAAAAGAATGTAATATCAATTTAGAATACGAAAAAAATCTGCTAATTGCTAAGTGTAATAGGGACACAAGTTATCTACAACGAGAGCTTGAAATAGAGAAAAGTAAATATAACTCAATCGTCTCGGCTCAAAAAGAAGAAATTGAGACTCTTAGGAACTTGGCAAAAGGGTCGGATTCTACTTTGTGGGCAGTAGTTGGATTCACACTGGGGGCTGCCACATCTATTGCAATTTTCTTTGCTGCCACGGAGATTGCTAAATGAAAGATCCTGATCACCTTATAAAAGTTGAAAAAGCCATTAAAGAGAAGTATGGAGAAGAAACAATCCAGAACCCAAAAATGGGCTGGGATGATGACAAGGAAGCCACATACTTGGATCAAATAAAGAAAATTTACAAATCCAAGAAACAAAAAGAGAAAATTGAGGTAGATGGCGTTTTAATGCCTAAGAAACTATTTACAAAGGAATCAAATCGAACTTGCCCAGTTTGTAATGTGTATTCATTCAACATGGCAGACGATTTATATATGTTCAAATTTAAGTGTTGCTTTGAGTGCTACATTCAACACGTCGAAGGAAGAGAAGAAAAATGGCTAAAAAAGATAACGTCCTAGATATTATTAGAGGCATTTCCCAAGCAGTATCCAATTCACACGATGGTGCCTTGGACCAGGACGGAAAACCTGTAACAATTGGTATGAAGAGGGAAGAGGGGGACTATGTTCTCGACAAACGAATCATGGATGGGTTCGATGTTTATTTTTCTGGTAATTCTCTCATAGTAAAGTACCAGTCTGAAATAATGCTTTCTGATGTTCATGGTGGTAAATTCGAAACTGAGGTTGAACAAAGTGTTGCAGACATCGTATCCTGGCTAAAAAAAGAATATAAGAAAGTTACCGGCAACGCCTTAACTTTAAAGAAGGATGGCGAAATAGAAATCCTTGTTCAAAATATTTCAAGAGTTAGATCCATCGTTAACGCAACTTGTAAATACACTATTGGCGGCCTTGATGCGGAACCTGCGTTCCCTGACACACCAGAAGATCGACTCAGTGACGCTATTAAAGATTGGATTGGTTTTGGTAAGGATAAATATCCTAAAACTTCTAAAGCTAGTAATGTTTCTGGAAAAAGAGACGAAGAACCAAGAAAGTGAAAATTAGTAAAAAACAATTATTGAATTTAATAAAAGAGGAAATGACTCAATCAGAAGCACCCGCAGTCACCCCTGATGCCACCCCTGATGCCACCCCTGATGCCACCCCAGATGGCCCAAAAACCTCTGATGCGAAGATAATTGTGTCAAAACTTCCTACCATTGATTTACCCAATGAATATATGGAAATCCTAATGGCAGTAATGAACCATGAAGTGGATCGAAAAGATATGGTAATTAAAAAAGTTTTCGGCCCAACTCTAGGTGCGGCAATTCTAAAAACACTGAGTAGTAGCTAAAGCGCATGTATGTCTCAATATTTATCAAAAAAAGAACTTGTAAAAGAAATTGTAAAGTGCGGAAAAGATCCGGTTTACTTTATTGATAATTATTGCAAAATTTCACACCCAACTCGTGGACAAGTACCTTTTAAGACTTGGGATTTTCAAAAAGACTTATTATACAAATTTAATGATTATCGAAATAATGTAATTTTGAAATCACGCCAAATGGGTATATCCACTATATCGGCAGCTTATGTTTCATGGATGATGCTTTTCCATAGAGACAAAAATATTTTAGTTATTGCGACTAAATTTGGTACAGCTGCAAATTTGGTAAAAAAAGTTAAAGCAATGATAAAAAATCTCCCCCCATGGTTTGACCAACTAGCTACAATCGCTATCGACAATCGATCATCTTTTGTGTTGAACAATGGATCAGAAATTAAAGCATCATCAACGTCAGCAGACGCTGGTCGTTCAGAGGCTTTGTCATTGTTGGTTATCGATGAGGCCGCACATATCGAAGGTTTTGATGATCTGTGGACAGCTCTACAACCTACAATGGCTGCTGGTGGTCGCTGCATTGCCCTTTCATCCCCTAATGGTGTTGGAAATTGGTTTCATAAAACCTACGTAGCTTCAGAGAATGGAGACAATGACTTTCACCCCACCATACTTCATTGGTCTTTGCACCCAGAAAGAGATCAGGAATGGTTCGAGGAAACAACTCGAAACTTATCCAGAAGAAGGGTTGCACAGGAATATGAATGCAACTTTAATGCATCTGGTGAGACTGTAATAAGCTCTGAAGACATGGGGAACATTTATAGCTCTTGCTCCGAACCTAAGTATAAAACTGGTTTTGACAGGAATTATTGGATATGGGAAGAATATAATCCGGAAAAAAATTATTTGGTTGTTGGCGATGTTTCACGTGGGGATGGAAATGATTATTCTGTGTTTCATATATACGACACAGAAGATCGCAAACAAGTAGCTGAATACAGAGGCAAACCAACAACAGATATGTTTTCTAAAATAATTTATGACGCAGCGAAAGAGTATGGAAATGCAATGTTAATTGTTGAAAACAACAACATCGGCTTTTCTGTCTTAGAGAAGCTGATAGCAGCAGGCTACCCTAACCTTTACCACTCCCTGAAGGGGACTCATGAATATCTAGAACAATATCGTGCGGAACAAATATCAAATTCTGTTCCTGGATTTACGACCTCGCAAAAGACAAGACCGTTGATAGTGGCCAAATTAGAGGAGTTTATACGTAATGGACTAATTACTGTTAATTCCGAACGTACCTATCAGGAGTTAAAAACTTTTGTATGGAGAAACGGAAGACCAGAAGCTCAGAGGGGATACAATGACGACTTGGTTATGTCTTTGGCTATAACTTGTTGGGTTATGGAAACTGTATTAGGGGAAAACGAGAGAGATTTGCAATACAAGAGAGCGGCATTGAATTCCATGATTAAAGTGAACACCAAAATCAACACAACAATTCCTGGTATGGAAGGCTACAAAAGTGATCAATCCCATGATAAAATGAATGAAGCAAAAAAAGTGTACAATGATTTCGGATGGATAATAAAAGGATAAACAACCATGGCTTCAAATGACAGAAAACAAAACCCCAGAAACCCAGATTCATTCTTATTTAAAGCGCTAACCAGGCTTTTTTCAGGCCCTTTGGTAAAAAGGGACAAACAGAATCCAAGGCAACTGAAACGATGGCAATTAGATAAATACAAATTCCAATCAGCAGCAGGGTTGAATTTTAAGAAGTCATCCTATGGTATGAATGCATTTGATAATGTTTATGCAAATGCCATGACCAATATCGCACGTGCTGAAAGATATGTAGATTTTGACCAGATGGAGTACACCCCCGAAATTGCCTCAGCCCTTGACATATATGCCGACGAGATGACAACTTCGTCCCCCCTCCAAGACCTTTTAACAATTAAGTGTCCTAATGAAGAGATAAAGAGTATACTGCATCAGTTATTTTACAGCATTTTAAATATAGAATATAACCTATACGGCTGGTGCAGAACGATGTGTAAATATGGGGATTATTTTTTGTATTTAGATATTGATGAAAGCCTTGGTGTTAAATCTATTATTGGCCTTCCCCCGAGTGAAATTGAGAGACTTGAGGGAGAGGACAAGACTAATCCCAACTATGTACAGTATCAATGGAATTCTGGAGGTTTAACTTTTGAAAATTGGCAAATAGGCCACTTTAGAATTTTGGGGAACGATAAGTTTGCCCCATATGGGACTTCGGTTTTGGAAGCGTCACGAAGGATCTGGAGGCAGTTGATGCTTCTTGAAGATGCGATGATGGCCTATCGTATTGTCCGATCACCAGAAAGAAGAATCTTCTATATTGACGTTGGCGGCATCGCAGAAAGGGAAGTGGAAGAGCATATGCAGAGAATTGTTACTTCCATGAAAAGGAACCAGGTAATAGATGCAGACACAGGTCGAGTTGACTTACGGTATAATCCAATGTCCGTGGATGAAGATTATTTTATCCCTGTCCGTGGTGGTCAATCGTCAACTAAAGTTGAGTCATTACCAGGAGGGACATACACTGGTGACATCGATGATGTAAAATATCTTCGAGATAAATTATTTTCCGCTTTGAAGATCCCAGCCTCATACCTTACTCAAGGAGATGAAGGTACAGAAGATAAGACAACTTTAGCGCAAAAAGATATTAGATTCGCCAGAACGATCACTAGACTACAAAGAAGCGTAACTTCTGAACTTGAAAAAATAGCAGTAATACACCTTTACACTCTTGGGTACACAGGAAAAGACTTATTATCCTTTAAACTAGGACTGAACCAGCCATCTAAAATAGCAGAATTGCAGGAGCTTGAGCATTGGAGAACAAAGTTTGACATTGCGACCGCTGCCACGGAAGGATATTTCTCACGCCGCTGGGTATCAAAGAATATCTTTGACTTGTCTGATGATGAGATAGTGAGAAACCAAAGAGAGATGTTTTTTGATAGGAAGCTTGACTCTTCTCTCGAATCTATTGGACAAGAGATGGAGGGCGGAGATGCTGCTGGTGGACTTCTTGGTGGTGATGCAGGAGACTCTGGGTTGCTCGGAGGTGACGATTCCGCTACCGCCGATACCACCGAACCTGAAGACACGGGAGAGGCAGAAGAGTCAACTTTATTGTCAGCTCCGGGAAAGAGGGATGATGGATTTTACACCACCCCCCAAGCGAAAGGTAAGATGTATAAAAAGGTCAGCGACGACAAGCGAAATATGGGGTCTCGAAAGAGAAGTTATAAAAGTCATTACTCTGAAGAGACTGGCAAAGCAACTTCTCGAAACATCTTCAAGGGAGCTTCAGAACTGAATCAGCTCGCAAGAGGTATTTACGAGAATAAAGACACTAATTATGAAAAGAAGTTTAAAAGCGAAGAGAATAGAATTTTAGAAAATGATGTGGAAATCCAACAAATAATTAAAAATTTGGACAAAAAGAATAAGAGAGAAGAAGATGGCAAAGTTTAAGCATAACAAAAAAAGAAACACTGCGCTCATTTACGAGCTGTTAATTCAAGAACTCACGAAAGCTGTTATGGATAATAATAAAAAGTTACAAGAGGATACATCTTCTTTGATTAAGAAGTTTTTCTCAAAAGAGACCACTCTTTATAAAGAACTTAAATTATATAAAGCAATATCAGAAACAAAACAAGTCGGCGTCCTGACTGCTGAGAAGATAATTAATGAAGTTAAATCACGTCACGACAAGCTAGATAAGTCCGTATTAATAAAAGAGCAAAATAAGCTTACAAAAATGATTAAGAAGAACTTTTCGGATAAAATATATTCGAACTTTGTTCCAAATTACAAGGAACTGGCATCTATTTCTCAAATATTTAACCAGAATGTAGGGGTTAAGTCAAAAATACTTTTAGAAAATGAGCTAGTTGGTTCAATGATCCTTAAAGAAGAAAAGAAGGATATGATACCTGTAGATAATATAGTGTTTAATTCTTTTGTTAAAAGATTTAATAAAGAGTATAGCTCCAAATTAATGAAGGAACAGAAAGAGTTGCTCAATTGTTATATAACATCATTCGATAACAATGGCTTAGGTCTTAAGGTTTTCATGAATGAGGAAGTTGGTAGACTCAAGAGCTTGATTGAGTCTTCAAAATCCCAAAGCGAAATAATTGAGGATGAGGGTATCTCAAAAAATATTAATAAAATATCTGAAAAGCTTGAGTCCTATAAAGAAAGAGAGCCAGATATATTAATGGTCAAGGAAGTGTTAAAAATTCAAGAGTTGGCCAAGGAATTGCAACAGGATGTCGATTAAGATCAACATTGAGCCTACGACACAGGCACCTGAGCAACCAAAAGAACCTCAGAATCCTAAAATATCACTTGAGGTGAGACGTACCTTGGATGGTAAGATCATGATATTTGATCATTTGCATCTAGATATCATAATAGATACCCAGCAGCGTAAAATAACGGCTTTTCCAAAGAAAGAAGTATCCGATGAAAGTTATTACTTTCAAGATGAGTATTTTGATTATCTCAGAACTGAGGGAGTGATAATTCCGGATTCTGTCCAGGCTGGAAGTGTATATGGTAGTTTCGAGGCAGTATTCCCCAAGCCAGAACCAGAAAGCATTTCTGGGACACAGGTTGTGCTTTTAACTACAAACAAATTCATCGAAGAGCGATCACCTGCGCTAGAGACACAAGAATTTATCGAAAATGAGATAGAAGACCTGTCTATAGAACCAACATCAGAAGATTCTACTGAGCTTGGTGAGGTTCCCGAAGAACCAACAAAAGGTTCAATATCTCCATATCGTATCCGCCGGTATCTAAGCGGGTATGGTTATTATTAATGGATCTTATATATTTTGCTTTAGCCTCATACGGCCTAACGCAGATTCTGGTATATGGTAAAATATTTACACCAATAAGGCCCAGGCATCACTTTTTTCACTGCCCCATGTGTATAGGATTTTGGGTGGGTGTACTTTTATGGGCAACCAATCCATTTACAGAACTATTTAGTTTTGATTATTCTATATTTACGTCATTCCTTTTAGGGTGCGTTAGTTCTGGAACATCATATATATTAAATATGGTATTTGGGGACGAAGGAATAAATATCAAAAGGGGAACTAATGATTAAAAATTCTTGGACACCACGAAACCGAATCCTGAGACCAGTACGGAGATGCAAGGCAGGCTGTATGCCCAAGCGGGTTGCGCCCGCTTATAGATGAGGAAATAAAATGAAGTTTACTGAGACTCAAATTAGAAAAATAATAAAAGAAGAAGTTCGTAAATTAAGTGAGGCCACTGTATCTTCAGACGAAAAGAGATATGCTGATGTAGCCCACATTCTATTGTCACGAGCCCGTGCAGAACTGGAAGACTTTTTGGGAACTCTGGGAGATAGCGAAGAACCTTCAGAAGAACTCCAGAGTTTGTATGATTCAATAGCTAAATCCTGGGAATTGTCTGACAGAATTTTGTCCGGCGGCGAAGATCCAAAAGGTCTAGAGTGGCTACGAAATAGCGGAGAAGAAACGATTTCGGAGAACGCTGAAGTTAACGAAGCTCGCTCTACACGTGATATAACTGCCGACTCTTTAGACATGGCTGTGGACATCAAGAAAATAATAAATGAATTACTGCCAAACATGATAGAACTAAGTGATAGAGAAAAGTTTGCTTCCGCTGATATGGATGGGGACAAACCAATCAAAGTGCGCCCTGGAACAACTGAGGTGCCACGACTTCAGGAGATAGAAGAAGATGAGTAATAAATATCTATTAAGAGAATACTTCGAACTATGTTCAGGGGGTGTGTGTCAAGACCTGCTAACCGAAGACGAAAAGAAGCAAGTTCAAAATGGCGCAACATTTCTTTCTGGCGTAATGCAAAGGTGCGATGAACAGAACGGTAACGGAAGAGTTTATCCAGCCCCTATTTTACAGAGGGAAGTGAAAAATTACATGAAGGCTATCAAAGAGAACCGTGCCTGTGGAGAGTTAGATCACCCAGAAGATTCTGTCGTTAACCTTAAGAACGCTAGCCATATGGTAACTTCCGTTTGGTGGGAGGGTAAAGACTTGATGGGAAAGATCAAAGTGCTTTCGACACCTGCCGGAAAAATACTTGAGTCATTGATTAATGATGGGGTGATGTTAGGGATTTCTTCTCGTGGTCTTGGGTCAGTTAGTGAGCATCAAGGCAAGACTTTGGTAGAAGACGATTTTCAACTTATTTGTTTTGATATCGTATCTGAACCGTCAACACAAGGTGCTTACATGATGATGAATGAAGGGCAAGAAAAGAAAATCTGGTCAAAGGCAGACCGTATTAATCGCCTATTAAATGACATTGTTGGAGAATGATTATGAAAGAAAAACAGCTTATAGAAGTGAACATAGGTAAAGAGACCTATCTTGTTCCCGAAGGTTTGTGGGCTAAGTTGAAAAACTTTGTTGCACGTGCGGGAAGCATTGAGAAAGGTGGAGAAATCTTTGGTCGCTCTGAAAAAACCCAAGCCGCCCAAAAACAGATACAAAATGTTCTAGGCAAGAAAAGTAATCAAATGATTAAGGATTTAGATGCCGCCCTAAAACAGATCAAACAAAAAGGCGAGAAGCTCGGATGGCCAAACAATACAGAAGAATTTACTTTCCGTGATGGTGCAGCTGAAATTGCAGTTGTATATAATTCAATTGTTAATCACAAAGAGATGGATGCAGTTGCAAAAAATGCCCTTATCGATGATTTAAGAATTTATGTTAAAAAAGTTATTGATTATGATCTGTCAGATGTCTATAAGCATATGAACGAATCTCAAAAGCAAGAACTGCTCGATGAGTTGTTTGGTTTTGGAAAAAGTAAAACCCAAAAAGCAATCGACGCTGTAGATGCTATGTCAGACGAAGAAGCCCGAACAGCAGCTACAGGAGAAAAGCCGTCAAAATCTTCTGGTGGGCCAATATCTGCTAAAGGAAATGATACCGCAGTTGGTAAAGGGTTAGAAAGTAATCTACTCCCAGGACTATTAGCCGCAGGTGGCGTAGGTGCATTACTAGCATCTTCTCCTTGGTTTCAAGAACTACTAACAACGACTGACGTAACACAAGAGCCAGATAAGATTGTAAAAATTGTTAATGACACTGTTGTCGGAGATGCTCAAAAGGGTGATGGTTTAACCCAGATGCTTGGTCGTTTAACGAAGGGAGATCCAGCTGCTTTCACAGGTGATACAAAAGCGGTTGACTTTTTTAAAGACATTGATAAGCTTGGCATCACACCAGATAACCCAGCCGGACTTGCAGATATGGCTGATAACTCTGGAGATTTTAGTAAAAGCTGGGGAGCAATTAAAGGAGCTATGGAAGCCAATCCTGATGCTACTTTAACAGATCTTTTTGTTGCAGACGGCAAAGTCAACCCAGCATTCTTTATTAAGAAAGGTGCGCCATTAGTTCAAAAGGCCATTACGTCGGTTGTTAAAAAAGGAGCTACTACTGCTGTCAAAGGCGGCGCAGGCGCAACTTTAGGTAAGCTGGCAGCAGCTACTGGCTTGGCAAACATGGGCATCCCATTGGTTGCTGGAGGTGCCTTAGTTAAATTTTTACGAAAGAAAGGTCTAGATCAATCAAGATTTCAAGTTCTAAATCAAGTTTTAACAAGTTTAAAACCAGTTCCCGCTGAAACGCCAGCAGAGAAAAAAGTTGATCAGGTGGTGAATGAGCCTGAAGAAAAAGCAGCAAAAGAATATGGAGCAGGTGAAACAATTCACATTTACAGGCGTGGAGGTGAAGATAATGATAGTCTCTCCCAAGTCTTAAAGGGTATTGGAATTCCAAGATGGGCGCACGATAGGGTTACTGCCAGGATTAAAAAAGAACTGGAAACAAGTGGATTCGAGGTTCTTCAAGAAGCTACTCGTAAATTAAAACCATTGCCGATGAAGCAACGTAAGAAGCCAAGCGGCAAAGGTGTACGTGGTACTCTCAAACGACCTTGGGCCGGCGAAGCGCCTGCAATGATTGGTAATGAACCTAAAAGCAAAAGTGCTAAAGGGGTTCGTGGAGCGACACCTCGGGATCCATTTGCTGGTGAAAAGGGCAAAAGTGCCAAAGGGGTTCGTGGTGCGACACCTCGGGATCCATTTGCTGGTGAAGAAGATGAAATGGATCTTGGATTAGCACCAGACGAGAAACCAGCGGGGGAAACAAAATCTCAAAGAGATAAGAGATTAGATTTTGATGTAGATTGGACAGAACCATATGATCCCCTCAAGGAGCCAGAACTACCGCCAACGAGTGGGTTGAAAAAAGTTGACAGAGGAACATCCCCAGAAAAGGGAACATTTAAAATTTCTAACATTAGTGATATTTTAAAAGGTGTTGGAACCGACTTGGACGATGAAGCTGTGACAGACCCTGTTCCGCAAGAAAAAATTCGCCCAACAATGAAAGCTATTGCTAAGTATCTTGGCCCTAAACTTAAACAAGCCGGTATCAAGATGAGAGAATCGGTTCTGTTGGATATAGCCAGAGATATTATATTAGAATATAATGCTAGACAAAATAAAATTCTTCAAGAGCGCTGGCAACTTCAACGATGGAAGAAAATATCTGGTATCTTAAAAGGTTAATAATGAAAAAGAATGATCTTAAAAAACTATTAAAACCAATTATAAAAGAATGTATCAAAGAAGCAATTTTTGAAGAAGGTGTTTTATCAAATATTATTTCAGAAGTCGTTAAAGGCGTAGGTACACCACAACCAATTGTGGAAACAAAGACCCAAACAAAAGAACC
>Ga0209532_1002909_pt1 | contig 11697 bp, 9 predicted proteins | sample COG_02_FD_184746 | JGI IMG/M metagenome (GOLD analysis project Ga0209532, IMG submission 184746) | Pelagic Microbial community sample from North Sea - COGITO 998_met_02 (SPAdes) (version 2) | ecosystem: Environmental > Aquatic > Marine > Neritic zone/Coastal water | place: Helgoland, sampling... | reverse complement strand
GGTACCACACCATGTCCTGCATTATATTATTGAGTAGTGCCTCAGTTCCCGCACCATACTGGGCATCTAGCTGACCTTCATTGAAATCTTGCAAAGGATTCAGGGGGTATTCACTCCCAGTCCCTTTCAAAATTCGTTGGGACGTTCCGTATCCCTCATGCCAAGTGCCCTCTGCTCCAGATAGTATTTTCTTCATGGTCTCCTGTGCAAAAGCATCAATATTAGAAGCAGTTGGATCCATTAACATTACATATGATTGAGCAACTTTGTACGCCCAAGCATCTGGGACAGCATCTTGAGTGCCTGATGCTCCACCTACAAGAAGTTTTACGCCATAAACATCTAATGTGCGGTCAAAAAGTGTGCTGGTCGTGGCAGTCAAAGAGCCTTTATTAAGGCTCGCACCAGGGGATCCATTTTCAAACATAACTACTAACGCTACCACCACCACAAGCCGCCAATGCAAAACCGAATGGTGACATCAACAAAGGTGTTTTCTTATTAAGTTTATTCTTGAGCTGCTTTGCTGCCATAACGAATCTCCAAAATTAACGCTCTCAGCGTGGCACCAAAGGCAGTGACCTGTAAATAGTTTTACACCTCACCATTCATCTCTGTATTCGCAGCACCAATGAGGCTTAAGCAATCAACCCACTGTAGCTATCATTCACATCACCGATGAGGATGCCCGTTAGGCTTAGCTCTGTTACTGAGGCGAGATCTGTCATGGTGATACCTTCGTCATAATTTGTGTTGGTACGCGAAATATCTGAATAATCACCTTTGCTATCAACAAACACCCATTCCGCTTGCTCAGTGGTTGGTAAGCCAACCGCATACTTTAGAATCGCCAGCGCATCTTGGGAGGAGACCTTACCATCCTGATTGAAGTCAGCAGCAATGTAATCAAACGCCGTGCTTGTTCCGCTCTGTGTATCCATACCGACGGATAATCTCAGGGCGTCTAGGGCATCTTGTGACGTTACACTTTTTGATGACTGTACGTAGTCTAAGGAGCCAGTCACCGTCAGGTCGCTGCCGCTCGTAATTGATGCTGTACTTAAGCCAATTTCGTTCGTGTTTATGGTAGTTACATCATTACCATCGTCAAAGGACACCGCGACATCTGACAAGGATGCACCCGAGCGGCTCATTACAGTTGTCGCCACATCAACAGTATCTGGGCCGCCGATTAGGAGTGTAGATCCATTAAGCGAAGTACCATTCACAACAACATCAGAAATAGATACCGTAAGATCCTCAGATGTCTCCAAGTCTGTGAAATTCAATGTGAACAGAGGATCAGAGCTAGAAACGCCTGATAAAGATATGCCGCTTAACGTAATCGTCTCACCACTTGCGTTCGGAAATCCTAGGAAATCACCTAAATCAGCTGAAGCGTATTCTGCCCCATTGCTATCGAAGCTCACAACCATATCAAAGGATGTTAAGTCTTCAGGGATAATCGAGGTATCAACGTAGAAATCCAGACTGATATTTGTACCGCTGCCACTGTTCAAGGCGGAGATGGAGCCGATGGTTTCTACTGACGGGCTTGTAGTGAGGGTGCTCGCGACATCGGCTGTAGCCATTGCTGACGTATCATCAGAGAATCTAAAGTATTCAAAATCTTTAAATGTTGTTAACTGGTTACCTACTGTGACCGTCGCAATATTGGTTTCATCATTATAAATAAAACCATCTACAGATGATTTAGCGACCAAAAAGTTAGCTGTATCGGAACCGATACCGCCGTCAACATTGCCGGTTATTGTCGCCAACGATCCAATTGTTACTTCATCATCACCGGCACCAAGCAATATTGCCGTACCGCTTAACCCCGTAACCGAACCTTCTACGGTGACAATATCTGAGCTGCCATCTGTCTCAATGCCTTCTGCTGCACCTTTGACATATGCTGTAGAAGCGACGACTATGGTGGCAGATGAACCAGCAGTATGTATTCCTTCAGAACCCGACCCACGTCCAACTACGGTTCCAGTGACGCTAACCTCAATGGAACCTGATCCTAAATTTTTAGCGTAAATCCCATGTGTAAGAGCTTCGACATTACGAGCTGAAATTGTTACGTCGTGTGCGGAGGCTGAATTATACACCTCTATTCCAGCCTGGTTATAGTTCTCATCATTTTGGTTAAGCGATGCATAAACGTTACCAGAGGAAGTGACAGAAGTGTTTCCACTCCCAAAATTTATCGCATAAATACCCCGATCAATCGACGTAACGTCTCCTGTCGTCGCAATTTCAATATCAGTGCCGTAGTTTGATGCTAAAATTCCATAATGATGAGACCAATCATTGTAACCAGCTGTTTGTGAGGAAGAGTTAAGTGTGCTGGTAGTTACAGTGACATCACCGCTAAGCGAGATATCAATAACGCCGGTCCCATCATTGGTTATTTCAATTCCATCGTCAAAACCTAACACATCTTTTGCCGCTACTAAGAGATCTTTCGCAGAATTTTCATTAGATGCATAAATGCCATCAATATCACCTTGATTTTGATCGTAGCCACCTTGGATCAGTTCTGTTGCCGTAATAATGGTTGAACCTGTTCCAGAATTATTAATTGCAATACCACCGTCTGACGATACGACTTCATTCCCGGCCTGAACTGTTGCTCCCTTACCTGTGTGATTTATGAAACTTCTACCACCCTCAGGGATTATATAAGTCATGGCAGGCATCTCGCCTTCCACTATAAACCTGTATTCGTTTGAAGTATGGTAAGCTCCTTTCTCTACCTGAAAGTAAAAGTAACCAGTATCATTTAAATTTATGGATTTAATTGAAGACTCTCCAAAGTCTGCCTGTAGATAAACTTCATCATCCCTTAAATATCCATCGCCATCAAAGTCATGCAAAAGTGTCGTTGAGAACCTAGTTGATGAACCAATATCCGCCGCGGGATCCAGTCGAATACTGATCGTTAATGCACCTGGTTCGAAAACTTGAAAAAAATAACTATCAACATCATTAGATGATGAAAGGTTCCCAGACACGACTGTATTAAGTTCAATGTAATTTGATTGCGAAAAGCTGTTGTTTAATTCGCCTTCTGTATTGTCAACAGACTGGGTCTTTTGAATAACTGCTGAATACTGTTCACGATTATCTTCATGGACTATTTCATAATATCCAGATGGAGGTGTAGGTTCATAGCTCTTAACCCAAGAGTAATCAGACCAATCTCTTACAAAAGCTTGACCGCTCCAAATTGTACCTGCGTCGTTAATGAAATATCGAGTATAATATTGACCCATTTAGATTTGGCTCCATCCAAACAAATTGAAAATTATTACCCGTATCATTGTGATACAAAAGTTGGGTGCTTGCAAATATTATATAAAACTGTCCTGCTGCTTCGAGTTGAGCAATTGCTGCTATCAGAAAGAACTCAAAAAGCTGAATTGAATTATGATCGCATAAGACGCTTGATCAAGATCAATAAACATGCGCTCACCTTACCAATACTAAAGGCCCAAGGTCCGAGGCGCACGGTCCGCGATCTGGGGTCCTAGGTCCATGGCCCTGCGTCCCAACATAAATTTTTTGGCCAAGTAAGAGCTTTCATTTCTGATGATCCAAGTTGGGAAGAGTGCGATTAGCCACTGGTAAACATCTGCGCAGATCAAATCTGGTGACCCGAATGACTCGAAAAGCGTGAAACTTTTTTCTATGGAACTTACGACACTGTTTTCATCAAAAGAGTTTGCCGATAAAGTAGTCACTTCAGTCACTAAATGAAATTACACTCGAATAAATTTGTCCGGCATAGACACACTCCCCGCAGCCGTCGCAGCAATAGAGAAGTAATCAATGTCTGTTTCACTCGAAAGCTGCCCCGTCATCTCTGAACCAGAAACAAGCGCATCTGCCGTCGATCGTGAATTGTTACTTTCCGTTTCCACGTTTGCGGTGCTACCCGCCGCAAAAATCACAGTGAGATCGTATTCGCCACTATCATGATAAGTGCTGCCGTAGTAGCCACCAGTCTCATAAGCATCAACCGCTACATAATACGTCCCCGAGCTGCCAACGCCTGCAGAAAAGGAGGTATCCTTACCAAAATCTTGGCTGGCAAGAACGGTACCCGAGCTGTCGAGTAGAGAAACAGTATAGTACTCCGTATAACTACTGTTCACTGTCGGATCAAAGGAGATAGACACACTCCCCGCAGCCGTCGCAGCAATTAGAAGTAATCAATCTGTCTCACTCGAAAGCTGCCCCGTCATCTCTGAACCAGAAACAAGCGTATCTGCAGTCGATAGCGAATTGTTACTTTCCGTTTCTGACATTAAATACCTCAGGAAATATTTGCTGCGTGAGATGAGTACATATTACTTGTATCATAGTGGTACAGATTTTAAAGAAAATTTCGAGTGTTAGAAGGTTTAGCAGTCATGACAAAATTTTTCGAACACATACCGCAAGTCTGGTGATCAATGCCCATGAATTCGCTCATTACCTTAGGACAGCAGTCCCGCTTTGATAGTCAAGTATCACTTGGCATTGGCGCCCTAGACATGGGACGTCAAGTTTGTCTGACAACACCAGAAAAAGCAAAGCCCCCAGGTAGGCTATTTTTAAATGATCCCGCTGGGTCAGTTTTGAATGCAGATTGACAAAGAATAGGTGTATGCTAGCATTGTCTTCCAAGTTGGCGAAATAATACGATTTTCTTTGCTACAGTTACTTCAACTTTGGAGAAATAGTTGTGTCTGCCGCTGCGCAATTGGTCTTTGATGGCCACAATGATGTCCTTTTGAAACTCTATCGCGACGGCGGAATGAGGCAGGCAGCTTCGTTTGTTGACGGGCGAAGCGGCGCTATCGATCTACCTAAAACGAAGGTTGGAGGGTTTGGCGGCGGGTTCTTTGCGGTCTTCGTGCCGTCCCCCACGGATCTGGATCACAAATTCCAAGAAATGACCAAAGACACCTACGATCTGGAGCTGCCCGAGGCAATTGATTGCAGCGACGCCTTGTCAGTTGTCGCTTCTCAGATCGCCATTCTGCTTGAGCTTGAGCGTATGGGTGCTTTGAAGATCTGTCGGAGCGTTGCAGAAATGCGCGCTGTCTTTGCCGCAGGAAAGATGGCGGCCATCATGCACATGGAAGGCGCTGAAGCGATTGATGCCGACTTGCATATGCTTGACGTTCTTCATGCAGCAGGCCTACGATCCATTGGCCCTGTCTGGAGCCGCCCAACCATCTATGGGCATGGTGTCCCGTTTCGGTTCCCGTCATCCCCGGATACTGGCGATGGGCTAAGCGACCACGGAATTGCGCTAATCAAACGGTGCAACGTGCTGAAGATCATGGTGGATCTTTCCCACCTGAACGAAGCCGGGTTCTGGGACGTAGCGCGTCATTCCGAGGCCCCTTTGGTCGCGACACACTCAAATGCACACGCGATCACGCCCCATTCCCGCAACCTGACCGACTACCAGTTGCGCGCTATTGCGGAAAGTGACGGAATGGTTGGACTGAACTTTGCTGTGGCCTTTTTGCGAGAAGACGGTAAGATGCTAGCAGATGTTCCGATCTCGCAGATGCTCAGACATCTGGATCATCTGATTGGTATCTTAGGAGAAGACAGAGTCGGACTTGGCTCTGACTACGACGGAGCAGTCGTACCAAAGGAGTTGACCGAAGTGTCGGCCCTTCCAAAACTTATACAGGCAATGAATGAGCACGGGTTTGGTGACGAACTCATCAAAAAACTGTGCCACGAAAACTGGTTCCGTGTGCTGGAAAAGACCTGGGGATCATGATTGCAGAACGGACCAGATCCAACGTTAACAGAGAGGTAATTCAATGAAATCCCTAACACGATTTATTTCCGGTGCGGCCATTGGGCTTGCTGTGGCTGTGACAGCGGCACCAGCTGCTTTTGCTGAAACACCCGCCAATATGTTGGTGATCGCGAACCGGATTGACGACATCACTACGCTAGACCCGGCGGAAAGCTTCGAGTTCGCCGGTTCAGACGTCAGCCGCAACATCTATCAAAAGCTGGTTAACTTTGACCCGGCTAATCTAGATGCGGGCTATCAACCCGAAATCGCAGAAAGCTGGGCAGTGTCAGACGATGGCACGACGATCACTTTCACGATCCGCGATGGCCTGAAGTTCCATTCCGGCAATCCGGTGACTGCTGCAGATGTAGAGTTCTCGCTGCGCCGCGCCGTTATCCTGAACAAGACACCATCATTCATCCTGACTCAGTTTGGATTCACGGCTGACAATGTTGGTGACGCCATCGTTGCGGATGGCAATACGATCAAGATCAGAACCGACAAGCCTTATGCGACGTCATTTGTACTGAACTGTCTGACATCCACCATCGGCGGCATCGTCGATATGAAAACTGTGATGGCCAACGAAGTTGATGGCGACATGGGCAATACATGGCTGAAGACAAATTCGGCCGGTTCTGGTGCCTACAAACTGGTAAGCTGGAAGCCGAATGAAAGCGTGACGCTGCAATCGAACCCTGACTTCTATCTGGGGGCTCCGGCGATGGAACGTGTGATCGTTCGCCACGTGCAGGAAAGCGCCTCTCAGCGTCTACTGCTTGAACGTGGTGACATCGACATAGCTCGTAACTTGAACCCCGAAGACGTAGCAGGTGCGCGCGATGCCGAAGGCGTCGTGATCCATGACGAACTGCGTGGTCGTTTGATGTATCTTGCATTCAGCCAGAAGCATCCAGAACTGTCCAAGCCACAAGTACGTCAGGCCATGAAGTATCTGGTAGACTATGAAGGAATGCAGAATAGCTTCCTTAACGGTCAATACATCATTCACCAGAACTTCCTTCCACGTACCTTCTTGGGCGCTGTGGATGAGAACCCATTCAGCTTGAATGTCGAAAAGGCAAAGGCACTTCTTGCCGAAGCTGGTGTACCTGAAGGTCTGGAACTGACCGCAGGCGTACGCGAGGCGCAAGAGCGGATCGAGATCGCTCAGACCTTCCAGAACGCATTGGCGCAAGTTGGAATCAAGCTGAACATCACCGTCGGGACGGCGAAACAAATCCTGGGCGAGTATCGTTCGCGTAATTTGGACGTCTATATTGGTGCGTGGGGCCCGGACTATCCTGACCCGCACACCAATGCAGGCACGTTTGCCTATAACCCTGACAACTCTGACGCAGCGAACGCCACCGGACTTCTGGCATGGCGTAACAGTTGGGACACTGGTGGTCTGACCGACAAAACTGCCGCTGCTGTGGTCGAGAATGATCGTGATGTACGTCAGCAGATGTACAGCGACATTCAGGCCGAGTTCCGCGACACGTCGCCCTTCGCCGTCATGTTCCAGAAGATCGAACAGGCTGCAATGCGCGACAATGTTCAGAACGTGAATCTGGGTGGTGCGACCACTGCAGTTTCTTACTGGCCGATCACCAAATAAATGGTAGTTAGTGACGCCAATAAAGAGAGGCGCCGCCGCGCGCCTCTCTTCCCTTGGATAAAGGGAACTCTCCTGACGCTCGGGTCGGTCGCAGTGACGATGCTTGGGCTATTGTTTGTGACATTTGTCATTGGGCGTGTCATGCCGATTGATCCGGTACTGGCCATTGTTGGCGAACGCGCCTCACAATCGACTTATGACGCAGTCTATGAACAGTTGAGATTAGATAAGCCACTGATTTTTCAATTTTTTTATTATTTATGGGACGTTGTGCGGGGTGACTTTGGAATGTCGCTGTTGAATGCCCGTCCCGTTTCCGAGGATATTGCGCGCGTGTTCCCGGCAACGATGGAGCTTGCGACCCTAGGTGTCTTCGTTGGCATCGTACTTGGTGTACCGCTGGGCGTCATTGCTGCCGTCAATCGCGGATCGTGGATTGATCAGATCGCGCGCGTTGTTGCGCTGGTTGGGTACTCGATGCCGATCTTCTGGCTGGGCCTGATGGGGCTGTTGGTCTTTTATGGCGTACTTGGATGGGTCGGCGGACCCGGTCGGTTGGGCATCTTCTATCAAGACATCGTGCCAACGCGCACCGGGATGATCTTGCTGGACAGCGCGATTGCGGGCGATTGGTCAGTTTTCCGAAACGCCTTCTCGCATATCGTGCTTCCCGCTTCGCTGCTTGGATATTACTCGTTGGCGTACATTAGCCGGATGACCCGATCCTTCATGCTGGAACAGCTATCGGCAGAATACGTCACCACAGCGCGGATCAAGGGCCTGTCTGAACGTGCCGTGATTTGGCGCCACGCCTTCAAGAACATCCGCGTGCAGCTGATTACAGTGATTGCATTGAGCTATGCCAACCTTTTGGAAGGGTCCGTTCTGACCGAGATCATCTTCTCTTGGCCCGGCATCGGTAGCTACATTACCACAGCGCTTTTAAGTGCCGATATGAACGCCGTTTTGGGAGGGACAGTGGTTGTTGGACTGATCTTCATCTGCCTGAATATCCTGTCCGACCTTCTGTACCGCGCATTTGATCCGAGGTCAAAATGAGCGACATGACGTCCCAACATTCAAGCTGGCGCGAATGGCTTACGACCGACGCGCCGACGTCCAGACGTCATGCGCGGCTGGCCAATTTGTATCAGGGGTGGCTGACACTTCGAGCGAACTCGATGGCCATGTTTGGGCTGGGCATTTTGCTTGCACTTTTACTGGTGGCTTTACTGGCCCCAGTTCTGTCTCCGCATGATCCGTTTGAGCAAAGCCTCAGCAATCGACTGCAGCCGCTGGGAACAGAGGGTCACATTCTGGGAACGGACAGTCTGGGCCGCGATATCCTGAGCCGTCTGATCTATGGATCCAGAATCACGCTTTACATCGTAGCTCTTGTCGCGCTGATCGCCCCTGTGGCCGGGCTGCTGGTTGGTACCGTTGCTGGGTATGTCGGCGGTTGGACCGACACGATCTTGATGCGCATAACCGATATCTTTCTGGCCTTCCCGCGCCTTGTGCTGGCATTGGCTTTCGTCGCCGCACTTGGGGCCGGGATCGAGAACGCGGTGTTGGCCATTTCGCTGACGGCATGGCCCCCATACGCAAGGATTGCACGGGCGGAAACACTGACGATCCGATCTGCGGATTATATCAGCGCCATTCGTCTTCAAGGCGCAGGAGCCTTGCGGATTATCACCAAACACATCTGGCCTCTCTGCATCTCGTCCCTGATTGTACGGGTCACGCTGGACATGGCTGGGATCATTCTGGCTGCCGCAGGTCTGGGGTTTCTTGGCCTTGGCGCGCAGCCTCCAAGCCCGGAATGGGGTGCGATGATCTCGGAAGGTCGCCGCTTTATCCTTGATCACTGGTGGGTTGCTACTGTGCCGGGACTTGCCATTTTCACCGTCTCCTTGGCCTTCAACCTGCTGGGAGATGGGCTGCGTGACGTGCTGGACCCGAAGGATGGAAGCCAATGAGCTTGCTTGAAGTCGAAAACCTTTGGGTACGGTTTCCCACCCGTCAAGGCATTTTTAATGCGGTACGGGGCGTGTCCTTTGCGTTAGAGCGTGAACGGTTGGGCATCGTCGGAGAAAGCGGTTCTGGCAAGTCGATGACAGGTCGCGCCATCCTGCGCTTGATCCGCAAACCCGGAATAGTCGAGTCCGACGCGATCCGACTTGAAGGCCGCAATCTGTTGGAACTATCTGAGCCCGAGATGCGCAAAGTACGTGGGCAGAAGATTTCCATGGTAATGCAGGATCCAAAGTTTTCGCTGAACCCAGTGATGACAATCGGCGATCAGATCATGGAATCGTTTTTATTGCACAACAACACGTCGAAGGCACAGGCCCGCGCCAAAGCCATCGCCATGTTGGAAGCCGTGTCCATCCGCGACCCCGAACGCGTCATGCGCGCTTACCCACACGAAATGTCAGGTGGCATGGGGCAGCGAATTATGATTGCGATGATGCTCATCCCGGATCCACAGATCTTGATTGCAGATGAACCAACCTCGGCGTTGGATGTATCTGTACAACGGCAGGTTCTGGACATCATGGACGGGCTGGTGAAAGAGCGCGGCATGGGTCTGATCTTTATTAGCCATGATTTAAATTTGGTGTCCGAGTTCTGCGACCGCGTTCTGATCATGTATGCGGGTCGCATTGTCGAGGTCTGCGACGCAGACAAACTGCACCAAGCAAAGCATCCATACACTCAGGGGCTGTTGAACTCACTGCCCCGTCTGGACCAACCAAAGAAGCACCTAGAGGTTCTGAAGCGCGATGACGGGTGGGCCGACGGTGAAAGTGTCGGGGGAAGCTGATGACAGCACTTACCATCAAGGAACTGAACGTTTGGTTCGGTACAGATAGGGACCGCGTGGACGCGGTGAAATCAGCAAGCTTTGACGTGGGCATTGGGGAGAGCTTTGGTCTGGTTGGCGAAAGCGGATCGGGAAAGTCCACGATCCTTAGGGCAATCACTGGACTGGCCCCTATGTGGTCGGGTGAGATCACCGTGGACGGCAAGCGAATACAGCGCGCAACGCGGGATCGCGCATTTTATAAGACCGTGCAGATGGTGTTTCAGGACCCCTACGCCTCGCTTCACCCACGTCATACGGTAGACCAAGTCCTCAGCGAAACGCTCCACCTTAATGGCTTCAAAGATATCAACACGCGGGTCGTCAGGTTGTTGGATGACGTTGGTCTGGGAGGCAAGTTCCGTTTCCGTTATCCGCATCAGATATCGGGTGGCCAACGACAGCGCGTGGCCGTCGCGCGCGCACTGGCAGGCGAGCCGGACATTTTACTATTGGATGAACCAACTTCAGCGCTGGATGTGTCCGTTCAGGCTGAAATCCTGAACCTGCTAACTGATCTGCGCAACGAGCACAAACTGACCTACCTGATGGTTTCGCATAATTTGCCCGTGATCGGGCACATGTGCGATCGGCTTGCAGTTATGAAAGACGGCGAAATCGTCGAGATGATGGAGACCGACGATCTGCGCCACGGCACAGCCAAGCACGATTATTCAAGATCGTTGCTAGCTGCGTCTGCGGTGGCGTAATTGAATGAGATTGAACGTAGGTTATCACTAAGGGCGTCGTCCCTGCGGGGATCTACGCACATCGATTTCTAGGCGCTGTCGCTCACTTCTTCTCAAACATGATAATCGCCTCACCGATGCGAACGCCGTAGCGGATGCTGTCAGACTAATGAGAACTCGCATCAGATTGCTAGCGCAGCCTGAACCTATGCGCTCAATAGTTGGCGCCACTCAGAAAAAGCGGCGGTTCGATTGAGCTTGAAATTGAAGCATGATTAGAAAAGGCGTTGCCAAACAAAATTACCTCCGAATGAATCTACAAGGCTAATACTAATGGGCCGTGGTCCGAGACGCGGGGCCTTACAATAGTGGTGAGAGGTCCTTAGCCCTACAGATCAACTGTAGCGATTACGTAAAGTAACCCTCTGCCGTTGGTCCAAGGACCGCGGCCCGAGCAAAACTATCCAACGCCACCTGTGCACAGGTAACACTGAAGGCGGAAACGTGGATGGGTGCTCTACTATCCGTGGACCTTGGCTCTTGATCCCCAGTCCACAGACCTAAGCAAGATGGTTCAGGAACCCCGGGCCAGGTTTAAAGTGGCGAGATGCAGGGTGTTTTGTCATTAGACGAGGTTACAAAGTAGCCCGTCCGATCTCAAATATTTTGTCTGGCAGAGCCTTTAGACTCAATTTTT
>Ga0209532_1002891_pt1 | contig 11746 bp, 19 predicted proteins | sample COG_02_FD_184746 | JGI IMG/M metagenome (GOLD analysis project Ga0209532, IMG submission 184746) | Pelagic Microbial community sample from North Sea - COGITO 998_met_02 (SPAdes) (version 2) | ecosystem: Environmental > Aquatic > Marine > Neritic zone/Coastal water | place: Helgoland, sampling... | reverse complement strand
TTGAGTTATTCGCTTTACTTGAGAATCAAAATCGCCATCTTCCAAAGATTGTTTGATATAGGATGAAAATTTCTCCATATTATCGAATTTCATTTTAAATCACCCCAAGGAAGCCTATCCCAATTGATAAATTTTCTATCTTCTTCCAATTCTTTAGCATAACCAAAAATCAAACCTTGAATCCACCACATTGCCCCCATCCAATAAAAATAAAGTGATGTAATTTCATCATTTTCATTCTTTTTAAAAGACCATTTTCCTATTCCTAATTTTTTAGTATCTATTGGTTGTTTTATAGTTTCTTCATCCATACCATCTAATATTGCAAAAACATTATCCGATGCTGCACAATTTCCTACACCATTATACTCACTAGTTGTTTTATTCTGATTGATAATACCCGGCCTATCTATATATTGTGTAACCTCTTCATCAAAAATTTCATTTACCAAATCTAATCTACCCATATAAAAATCATCAACTTCTATACCTTCTCTTCCTTGTAATACTCGTAATACCTCGATTAATGGTAATTTCTTTTCCTTAGCATAATCAAAAATTAATGGATTAAAATACAAATCTTTATCTTGAGTAGAATTACCAGTTGAAAATTCATCAATTGCCTTAACAATTTTAGCCATACAACATAAATTAATACAAACGACTATTTAAGTTTTTATAACTTATGTGCTAATTCAAATGCCTTACTATTATCTGAAGGATAGTGCAAACCAGCACTAACTCTCGCCCTACTTATTCTATTGGCGATAGAGTAAAAATTAAAGGTATGTAATGGATATTTTCGTGATAGGTGCTTTGCAATAAGATAAGATTGAAATGCATGACCTGAAGGATAAGCAGGTGTCGAAGCAGACTGGGATTTTAATGGCTTTATGTTTTCATTTATTTGGAAAGGTCTTGGCCTATTATAATATTTTTTCATACCTATAATCATCGAATAAGAATCACTAATGATGTTTTTTAATTCCTGAACATCATACTCTAATCCCTTGCTATCTAAATATTTTGTGAATGCAGTTCTAGGTGTTTTATCAGTTAGTTTAAAATACTCTAAATCAGGATGCTTCATTTTTTTCTCTATTATTTTGGATTCTTTATAAGAATTAGGATAATATTGCTTTTTATGGGGTCTATTAGTATCATATCCCCTTTCCATACAACCACCATCATTTTATAAAACGATACATCGTATATAACAAACTAAAAGTTGCTATTGCTGTAATTGTAATTCCTATCCTATCTATTTGTTCTTTAGTTAAGTCTCCTTGTTCATCACTTTGAACATCATTATTACTAACTGTAAATCTCTCACTATCAAGATATTTTAGACTCTTACAAACACCTGCACTTTGATAACCCCAATTGACCTCATATTCTGAAGGTGTTTCAGCAGACCAAACAAATTCATTTTTTTCACCTGCATAAACTTGTTTTCTCCAAACATAAGATTCTCCGGTTGCTAAATCCTTAATTGATAAATTTAATGAATGAGGTGGTGTGGCGTTATTATCATTTATCCATTTTCCACCTTTTAGATTATCTATTATCTGTGTTATTGGTGCATCTTTCTCAGCATCTAATTTGACTTTAATCTTATTACCTTCTTGTTTTATAGTAACCGTATGTTTTGAACCACAAACTGAATCATTCCAATCCGCAGTTTTTTGATATGTTCTAACAATTTTACGTGAACTTACCATAATTAACAATACTTTTTCCTGCTATTTAAATATTTACTTATTTTTTAGATAACTTCTTACTGCCATAAATCCAGTAACTATCGTTCCTAGCATTACTACATTCAATAATCTTTCCCTTTTAGCCTCTTCAGGCATTGATTCAACACCCATACCTATAACTTTATAATAACCTCCTTCGGGAAATTTATTACCATATTTATTTTCACCAATTTTTCCCATCAATAAATGTCTATTATATATAAAAGCCCCTACTGCTATTTCAGCAACTGCAAATGCCCCTCCCCCTGCAACAGCCGCTACACCTGCTAAAGAACCCCCTCCAGTAAAAGGTGCAAGACCTACTGCAACCGCCGCTATGGCGGCAATACCTACGGCTGAAACAACATCCAAAGCCATTTTTTGCCTTCCTTCTTTTTTCTTCTGATTATCACTAATATTACTAGAATTATCATAACCATAAGTTAATGCAAACAATACAATTTTCCCAGTTAAATAATTCGGAATTCTTTGTGTTCCCTTTTTATATCCATTTGTGTCTGTATTTATAGTTATATCATATATATTTTGAAAAGTAGGTTCTTCATCTTCATTTTTTTGATTTAATTCCATCATTATTAAACTAAATTTATCTGAGGCTAATTTACCATTATCTGCAAATGTTTGAACTTCATAAGAAATATAATCAGTAGGATTAACTTGATACAGAGGCTGACCTGTATCAGTAGTAGAAACTGGTTGAACTACATTACCTGTTTTATTCAATACTTGTATTGTGCATCTCCAAGTTGGTGCAACCATATATTTACACCCCTTCTATAGATTCTTCCTTAACTACTTCTTGAATAATTATTTGTGGTGTTTGTTTATTCCTATTTAAAATTAGTATAAGAACCATACTTCCTAAAATTATTGTAAGAATACCTCCTCCCATAGCGACTTCTGCCGGTGTCCTATTAGTCATCTCAGCCAAACCTTCAAGATTCCAACCCAAAAAACTTAATATTCCTAATACAGGAACACCTACTCCTGCTAAAACGTAACCAAAACGAGTATCTGCTAAATTTACTGTAAATTTTCCAAATCCACCTGCTACCTTTCCAAGTCCTGTGCCTATTCCTTTACCAAAATTTTTCGTTCCTAATTTAAAAGCGGCACCATCAAATTTCGGTAATACCTTAGTAATGCCCTTACTACCAAGTTTAGAAAAAATACCCATATATGTTATTACTAATCTCGACTATTTAAAGATAATGTTATATAGTTAATGATTTATGATAAATCATGGATATAATTCATCTAAGACATAATGAGGCCGCAAATGGGTGTGTTGAAACAGAATTATTTGAAGATAAGTTATTTTATGAGAAGATGATGGGTTCTGAGAGAGCCGCAGTTGCTACTAGTCATTATTGCCCATCATGTAGTAAAACACAAGAATACGATAGAAAATTGGGTAGATATAAGAGAAAATTTAGAATAAGTAAAGAGGACTATATATTTAATTTGCATTATAATATTGATGATGAGGGTGAATTATATGGTTATTGCAAGTCTTGTGGGTATGATATAAGAATAAATAATGTAGAGGGAGTTAGACATTCTGAGGATGACATAAACATAGTTAGAGATTATGAAATTACAGATTATGCAGAACAAAATAATTCGTATGTTATAGAATTTAAAGCGTTTATGGAATTTTTTAGTAATAAGAAAAAGGGAACAATTACGGATATGATAATAAATAAAAAGATAGGAGAAGAAAATTATAAATATACATTAAGTATTGATAATATAGATGTAAAAAAACTTAAGGTTAATTCAGGACAATATATAGAAATACCCAAATCATATTGGAAAGGTGAAGGTAAAAGGGTTTAAATAGTAATATATAGTATGAATATATATGTCGGTTGAGAGTCAGCATCAAGATTTTATAGAAAGAAATGGCGGTATCGGTGTGTTTAAATGGATTATCAAACAAGATGGTTTGATTAGTGATGAAGATGCTAAAATATACCCAATAATTGCATGGAATGAATATTTTTTAGATAAATTAATAGTAATTGGTTCAGCGTATCGGTATAATAATTATTTTATAGTTATAAATTACGAAGATGATTTCTCTAATTATCCTAAAGAAATAGCAGATTGGATAGATGAATCAATGGACATTTCAAAATTAGACAATATTGTGGAGGTTTTTAGAGACAATCATTTAATAGCAATATATGATGAAAGTATGCAAATCATGAATGAATGGTATGCAGAAGATTTAGATGCACTTCCAATTGATTTTGCTACATATAATAATAATATTATTTTTGATGATGAAGTAATAAAAATTAAGGATGTTAAAAACAGCCATGCTAATTCTAAAGATGAGTTTTTAAATAATATTAACGATTTATTAAATGAATTTTTAAATAATTCAACAAAGAACACCCCTAAAAATTCTAGTGAAATTTTTAAAGAAAAAACATTTTTTAATCCGATTTTTAATAATCCTCATTATTATTCTCGATTTTTGGATAAAGATTATCCATCTAACCCTTCAATAAATGTAAATAGTGATGATTTTGACGAAGGCTTTAAAGAAAAATGGGCTTGAACACAATCTTTATATAGATAAAAGATAATTTAATAATATGAAACCTACCTTAGAGTTTATCGAAGAAACTCAATCACTTAGAAAGGATTATCGAAATATTGCAAGGATTTTTTCTTATGGGCGACCTGCCGAATCAGAAAATGAAACTTATTATGTTGAAAGGTATGTAAAAAACCCACACCTAATTAAATTGGGAATGACTGAAGATAACTTTGTTTATAGGGGTAAAAAGGGCGGGAATCTTTTCGTAAAAATAGGTAAAGACCCTAAAGTATTATTTTCATGCCATACAGATACAGTAGATACTAGAAACATAGATTGGTATAATGGGAGAAAAAAAGAAATTATACTCGACATTAATGATATGAGAATTAAAAAGAAAGATACTTCTACTGCGTGTCTCGGTGCAGATGATGGAACTGGAATATGGCTATGTTGGGAATTAATTAAAGCCGGTGTCGAGGGATTATATATATTCCATCGTGCTGAAGAAGTAGGTGGTATAGGTTCTTCATATATTGCAAACAATAATTCAGAAGAATTAGAAAAATATGATTTTGCCGTTGCTTTTGATAGAAAAGATAATTTTAGTATTATTACTCAACAAGTAAGTCAAGTATGTGCTTCTCAAGAATTCGTAGATTCTCTTTCAGAACAATTAGGTATGAATCATCGAGCAGACCCGACAGGCTCATTTACTGATACTGCTAACTATACGGATTTTATTTCTGAATGCACTAATTTATCAGTAGGATATTTTAATGCACACTCAGGTAGAGAAGAACAAGATTTAGTATATGTTAGAGAATTTAGAGATGCTTTAATTAAAGTAGATTGGAGTAAAGTTAAAGCAGAAAGAAGTGTGGGAGTTTCACTACCTCCTAAACCTAAATCTCAACCATCAAGATATACTTCTAATGCAGGTATGGGAAATGATTATGATTGGTGGAGAACAGCATACCCATCCAGTTATACCCAACAAGGTTCAAGCAAAAAATCTAAAGAGAAAATTGGTGAATTAAATAAAAAAGGTTTCTTTGAAGGATATAATAAGTATCAAGTTAAGTATTTAGAATATATGGTTGATAATTATCCTGATTTTACACCTTCTGATAGCCAAATTGAGTCTATAGAAATGGTAAATATAAATGAACCATTTAGTGTTGATGAAACATTAATTTATGGTGATTGGGGATATTTCTTTGGACTAAATCAATTTATTTATGAATGATGCAAGGAAAACAAAAGTTTATATACTATGTCAAGAATAGGGATATTATGGCGAAGAAGCGTAATATATGGTTATCCGAAGTATATAATTTATTAGAAAACAGGGCTATGAGTAGCACAGAAATATCCTATAAATTGAAAGAGAGATTTAGAAATACACCTCATGCACGAAAAGTAACTCTTGTGTTAAAGGGAATTTCCGATGATTTTATACTATTAAATAAAGTTAGTGGACAAGGGGCATTTTCTATGAGAGATTCTAATGATAATTATAAAGTTGCATTATGGGGTCTTAAAACTAAGGATTATGATGATACATATCCATATAATTCTTTAGAATGATGCAAGCCTTTATATAGTTGGAAATAGGGGTAGTTAAATGAGAGGGGTCATATGACATTAATTAATGAAAAGGAAGTATGTATAAGTTGCGGAGGTAAAACCTTTGAATCAGATTCTTCAGGATTTACTAATTGTTTAGATTGTGGAGTGATTCAAGAGAAAACACTAATAGATGAGGGTCCTGAATGGAGAAACTTTTCCAAAGATGGAATTGATAATTCTAATGAGCGTGTGGGTATGCCCTCGACCAATCTTTTACACGACAAGGGATTGACAACAGATATTGGTTGGCAAAACCAAGATTTCGCAGGTGTTGGTTTATCATCTGATATGTCGAAATTATTTAGAAGATTGAGGAGACAACATCAAAGAACTAGGATTAATTCATCCACCGAAAGAAATTTAGCAGTAGCATTAGGTGAATTACAAAGGTTGTCTGCTAGAATGAGTTTACCTGCATCCGTAAGAGAAGAGGCAGCCTATATTTATAGAAAGGCTGTCGAAAAGAAGTTAGTTAGAGGTAGGAGTATTGAGGGGGTTGTTGCTTCATCAATATATGCCGCTTGTAGAATACATGGAATACCTCGAACTTTAGATGAAGTTGGAAAACACTCAAGAACTGGAAGGAAGGAAATCGGTAGGACATTTAGAGCCATAGCAAGAGAGTTAATGCTTAATGTTCCTCCTGCTAATCCTGATAATTATGTTCCTAGATTTTGTGCAAAATTAAATTTAACAAATAATGTTGTTCATAAGGCTAATTATATATTAAAAATGGCTAATGAAATAGAATTAACGGCAGGTCGTGGACCGACAGGAATAGCAGCCGCTAGTGTTTATTTGGCTAGTATATTAGAAAAAGAACAAAGAACTCAAAAGCAAGTTTCTGAAGCAGCAGGAGTTACAGAAGTAACAATAAGAAATAGATATAAAGAAATTTGCCAAGCACTAAATATTAATATTAATGATTGAGGTTATACTATGGTTATAGATTTTATTAAAGATGGGTATCAATGTAAGGAATGGAAAGATAAAGAAACCAATGGAAAAACTAAACATAGACTTTATGTTTTAGGACCTCAAGGTGAAATAGGTCATTACGATTTTATAGAGGGATTATTTAATAATTCAGCCAAAACTTCAGAAAATTTTGAGTTTGTAGAAAATAATCAGGCTATTATATCAATAAATAATGAAGGTAAAAAGGTATATTTAGGAATAAATGATAAAAGGTCTAATGAAATAAATTTTGAAAAAAATTTAGATATTAAAGAAATTAGTGATAAGATTAAAAAACAATTGGGTGAAAATGATAGAATAGAAATTAATATAGGACCTACTATAGAGTTTAAAATTGGGGGGAAATCTAATTGGGCTAAATCCAATATTAGCATCTCGGTTGAAAATCCTGAAGATATATATGAATTATATTCTAATGCATCTGACTTAGCACATAGTATTTTGGATGAGGAAATTAAAAGACTAAAAAATAGATAGTATTAAGTATAAATAATTAATAAAAGAGGTAATGGAGATTATAAATGGATTATATCAAAATGATATTCCACTGACATTAGAGGAGGCTAAGGAAAATAATTTGCGAGAGATACTACAAATTAGATATAGAATTTGTAAATCTTGTGATAAATCTTTTGACATAACTCAAAAAGGAATTTTTTATAGGTGTTGTAAATGAAAAAATTAAATAAAATGAATCTTAAAATAAATCCAAAAGACATGGTATTATCTATGAATACTGATATAGATATGGTAAGTAAAACTGACAAAGATGATGCTTATATAGTAATGTTTAATATTATTGACAATCCATTAAGACTATCTATTATTACTGTATCTAATTTTTATGATATACTTCAAGATTTATTCAAAGTAGATAGGGAGAAAATAGAAAGTCTTGAACAACAAGAATTAGATTTACTAATTGCAGAAACCGTAAGTAATATAGAAGTAATAACTCAATATGGTGAAGAAAAAATAACTATACCTTTAGACTCAGAAACTAATGCTAAAAAAGTAAGAGTAATATTATCTAGCATGATTAAGAATGGTTATTACAATCAAATAACTAATTACCATTGTGATGGTGAAATTACTAATCGGGAGCAAAAAATAGAAACTACTGAATTAAATACTCAACTAAAAATGATGTTAGAAATAGCAAAAGACTGGAATGGGTTTGATGTTAATCAATTTAAAGTTAAGAGTCAAAGACTAAATGGAAGATAATATTTATATATGTGTTTATATTTAGTAGTAATATGAGCAACTACCGCAAACTAAGTGATGAATCTATGGATGATATATTAACCATTCAAATCGAATGGGCTAGGAAGGTTGTTAATTTTGGTTCAAAGGAATCAATTGAAACACTAGACCACCTAATGAATTATCTATGAGGTGTAATTATGGCAATAACTACATTCGATAATATTATTCACGAAAGAGATGAATTAATTAGTAAAATGTATGATGATGATTTTTATTACGGCTATTTAGGAAAAAATGCTCTAAGTGCAAGCAGTATCAAAACAATTATCAATTCTCCTAAACAATACATAAAGAATATGATAGAGGGTCAGAAAGAATCACAACCTCTTCGTGATGGTAAATTATTTCATTGGAAAATTTTAGAGCCTGAAAAGTTTGATTCATTACACATAGTTGATGTAGCATCAAAAAATACTAAGACATATAAAGAAGCAGTAGCAGAATTCGGTGAAGTATATACAAGAACAGAAATTGACAATTGTAATATTTTAGTTGAAGCAATAAATAATAATAAATTTTGTAAAGATTTGATAAGTCAAGGAGAATATGAAATACCAAATATTATGATGCTCGATGGAATACCTATTAGAGGAAAGGCTGATTGTATTGTAGGAGATACAATAATTGATTTAAAAACAACAAACGATATATTAAATTTCAAATGGTCCGCAAAAAAATATAGTTACGACTTACAAGCATACCTGTATGTTAGAATGTTTGAAAATGTCAATAATTTTAAGTTTATTTGCATTGATAAAAAAACATTAGAATTAGGAGTTTTCGATTGTTCACCCGAATTTTTAGATAGTGGAAGAAGAAAGTTTGAAAAGGGTGTTGAAATATATAAAAGGTTGTTCACCAATGGTGCAGATTTAAACCAAAATGTATTAATTAAAGAAATACTCAATTAGACTGATTTAAATCATATTCCTTTCTAACAGCCTTACCTACTGCGGCCATTGTTCCTTTCTTAACATAATAAATAGCCTTAGCCTTTTTCTTTGCTTCACTAAATGTTTTAGCCACAGCAACTCGATTTACCAAAGCCTTTGTATCACCATAAACCCATTGATTGTTTCTGTCCTTTTTATAAGTAATAACATAATACATAGTAAAATCTCCAACCCTACGATTTTTTTCTGAAAGGTTTGGCTTAAAATATCCTACAGGCCCCATTATTACTAGTATATCATTTTTTACCTTGGAGGTTCTTAATGGCTTATATTTCTTAATCCCCTTTGATTTCAATAAAGAATAATCCTTTGCCATAATCTTTATTAAAAAAACGACTATTTAATAATTCGTAGTATTTATATAGGTGAAAAACTTATTTCAAATCATGTCAATAAAAATAGCAATTTGTGGAAAAATGGGTAGTGGAAAAACCACCTTAGCAAATAATATTATTATTAATCATTCTCATTTCAAAAAACACTCCTTAGCAGCAGGTGTTAAAAAATTCGCAAGATTTGTTTATGATATACCTGAAGAAAAAAAGGACAGGGTATTATTTCAAAAAATCGGTGATGGTGCTAGAAATGAATTATTCGAAGATATATGGATAACTACTATGTTAAGACAATGTGGTGAGGATGAATATTTAATTGTCGATGATGTAAGATATTATAATGAAGTAGTTAAATTAAAAGAACAAGGGTGGAAATTGATTAAAATAAATATATCTAACGAATTACAAGAACAAAGAATTAAAAAAACTTATCCTAATGACTGGCAAACACACCTATCCTCACGAAATCATAATAGCGAAACAGAAATGGACACTATCCCTAATGATTTCTTTGATTTAATACTAGAAGCAAAAGATGATTCTTCAAACGATAATAAAATAAATGTTTTTCTAATTAGCAAATCAAAAAATCAATCCTAGTATTATTTATTATAATAATCCGATAAATCATCAATTACTTCAATACCTTCTGCATTAAACTTGAATCCTGTATTAGCCTTTTTAACTGCGTAAGCCAAACATCCTATCACAATCAAAGTTCCTAAGTTAAATACCTTTAATGAACTTTCACTTTGAAACATTTTTGAACCACTACGAGGACCTTCTAAATCAACAATGCCCATACAACCCATCTTTCCTAATGCCTCTTGGAAAGCAAACCAATCAACACCTGATTTATTTTTTAATTTTGATGAACCATCATTCATCTCAACAGTTTGATTTTGTCCTGATTCCACAGTTATACCATTCACATCAACTTGAGGATTAGACAATTGCATAGCCTTAACTACTGTTTCTCTATTTGGGAAAACTAATATCCTTACTCGATTGTGGAATACTTCTTCACCAGTATTACTATCTTTTTGTTTATGTGGATAAACTAAGAATTGTGATACAAATTCATTATTATCTCTTGACCTAACAAATTCCCTACATATATCTGTGCTTGAAAAATATTGCCGCCCAGTATAAATCTTTCCATCCTTTAGAGGATGCCCATGTATAGTCCATTTTCTTTGATTCTTTTCAAAACCATATTTAGTCTTGTCTTGCCTCTCTTTTTGTTCAGGACTAACTTCTATCCTACTTAGACCACCATAACTTACCGTTCCTAATTCATATCCTTTAGGCGTATCATAAACATAACTCATCCATTCTCGTTCTTCGTTTGTTTTATCGGATTGAGTTTTCATTATATTTTGGGCTTCTTCAGTAAACTTTTCCCATTCCTTACGCCAAAGTGCCATAATATTTAAATTAACTTTTTGTTATTTAAAGATTACTTAATCTTTATATAGTTAAAATTATTATATTAGTTATGAATAATCCATTGATGAATTGGGCTACACAAGGAGGAAGGTTAGATTATTTTTTCATTAATTCTCATTCTTTTTATGATGATGGAGAACTATCCATTGAGTTACCAGTAATTAAAGAAACACTTGAAGAAATAATTGAGAATTCTAAATTTTTGTTACGAGTAATAATAAAAAAACTTCTTGATGAACAGAACTGGCTAAATTATACACTAGAAGCCATAGATGAAGATGAATTTAGAGAACCAAATCAAATTATAACTGCAAGATATATATTAGATAATTTTAGGGATTCATTACGGGATTGCTATTTAGAAGATACTTATTCAAACATTCATCCGTATTTTAGAATCTATAAATATGAAATCATTTCAAATAATTCTAATTACAGAACAAGCGTAGAGAATATGTATAATTTTAAACCTAGTATGGTTGATATAATAGATTATAATGGCGATAAAGAAATAAAATTAAATAGAGATTTTTGGATTGATATGGTATTGGACTATTATGATAAAAAGGTTTATGAAAAGGTAAGAAATAATTTTAGCAATCCTAAAACCATTAAGACTCTAATTGATTTAAAGATTAGAGCCAAATATGATAAAGAAACAATGTTGTTGTTTTATTGGGGCTGGAAAGATGAAGATTATACTAATTTTGTAGAGGTATCTACAACACTAGGTAGTATATGATTAAAGAACCTTTTATATAGGTAATTAAACAAATACAATAATAACCCAATAGGGAGGAAATAAATATGGCAGAAATA
>Ga0209532_1002884_pt1 | contig 11758 bp, 10 predicted proteins | sample COG_02_FD_184746 | JGI IMG/M metagenome (GOLD analysis project Ga0209532, IMG submission 184746) | Pelagic Microbial community sample from North Sea - COGITO 998_met_02 (SPAdes) (version 2) | ecosystem: Environmental > Aquatic > Marine > Neritic zone/Coastal water | place: Helgoland, sampling... | reverse complement strand
TTGGTATTTTGAACGGGTAGGGGGTAAGGAACCAACGCCAAGCAATTTTTGCTGCAAGGGCAATACTAATACGTTGAGAGAGCTGCGCGGTGCGGCGCATAATGGAAGGAACTTGCAGTGATGCGCGGTCCTGAGCGCTGTGGGGTTGGGGTTGGTCATTCATGGGTCGTAAAACTACGGAATGACAGATAGAAAACTGTAGTGCCCAGAACAAGATTCGAACTTGCACGCGATTACTCGCACCACCCCCTCAAGATGGCGTGTCTACCAATTTCACCACCTGGGCAAGGTGTAGTTAAAGCTACACATTTAAGTGTCTTCTTTAACTGTAAAAAAGAAAACCACCTGGTGAGGTGGCTTTCTCTTAGTGATCCCTCAGGGGCTCGAACCCTGGACCCATACATTAAAAGTGTATTGCTCTACCAACTGAGCTAAGAGATCAACCTTATTCCGCTTTGCGGGCTGCAAATATACAGAGGTTTCCTTTTTTACCAACTAAGTGAGAGAAAAAAATCAAAGGAATATTTAGGCGTTCTGTTGGGGTAGGGTTTATACCTTTGAATACCAAAATATTTGGGCCATGAGATATTTTCTTTTAGGGTATATGGGAAGCGGAAAAAGCACACTAGGTAAGGCATTGAGCCAGCGCTTAGGGGTGGGTTTTGTGGATCTTGATGTGCGAATTACTGAGCAGATTGGGCAGTCCATAGCTTCATATATGGCGGATAAAGGGGAATTGGCCTTTCGAAAGGTGGAACACAGCGTGTTGGAACGCCTATTGGCTGAGGATCATGACAATGTGGTGGTTGCTTTAGGCGGTGGAACGCCCGTATTCTATAATCACATGGAGGCGTTGAACGCCGCAGGCACGACGGTATTTTTGGACGTGAGCGTTGTGGAATTGGCCCATAGGTTGGAAAAAGATATGGATCGTCCACTCATTAATGGGAAAGACGATGTCGCAGAATTTGTGGCGAAACACCTCTTTGAGCGTCGACCATTTTACAGTTTAGCGCAGCACAGGGTGAAGGGCGATGCCCTCACTGTAGAAGCTATTCTTGAAGTTATAGGGTAGTTAGACGAGCTTTACGTTGTTGGCGACGCCGTTGACTACGTTTAATTGGACCGTGTCCTGAAGCGTAGTGCTCAAACTCAATCCTTTCAAATCTGCCTTTACAGGGTAACGCTTATGGCTCCGGTCGACAAGTACCGTTGTACTGAGCACACGTGGACGAAAGCCCATCAGTTTTATCACCGCCCACAGTAAGGTACGGCCGCTGTTGAGTACATCGTCTACCAGTGCAAATTCGCCGCCTACCGGGAGGTCAATCATCATTTCCTCCAGCACCGGTGCGTCTTTATCCATGACAAGGGGATGGAGCGTAATGTTGATATCACTGATTTTGCGCAAACGCGTGACCAGTTGCTCTGCGAGCCAGTACCCATTATCCTTTATTCCCACGACGTGTAAATCAGTCGCATTATGGTGACGGTCGTAAAGTTCCCACGCTAGGCGTTGAATCTTGTGCTCGATGGCGGTTGCGTTCAGTATTTCAGTAGTGTTGCTCATGATAGGGTGAAATTAGGCTTTTAGCACCAATTGGACAACGTTTTCTATATGATGTGTCTGTGGGAACATATCCACTGCCCGGCTTTGCTTGACTTCGTATTTTTCAGTGAGTAGCCCTAAATCTCGTGCTTGCGTAGCAGAGTTGCAGCTTACGTAAACGATTCTAGGAATTTCAAGCTCGAGCAACAAGGCTATCACATCGCCGTGCATTCCATCTCGTGGCGGATCTGTGACTAGAACATCGGGCTTGCCGTGCTTCGCAATGAATTCGGCATTAAATACCTCTTTCATGTCGCCCGCATAGAAGGTTGCATTAGTAACGCCGTTGTTTTGAGCATTCAGTTTTGCATCTTCAATGGCTTCAGGGATCAATTCAATCCCGACCACCTCACGCGCTTGCTCCGCCATGAAAAGTGCGATGGTACCTGTACCGGTATATAAATCAAAGACCAATTCGTCTTTCTTGATCTCTGCCATATCCATTGCCACCTTATACAGTTCGTACGCCTGCTCAGGATTCGTCTGGTAGAAGCTCTTAGGACCTATTTTAAAGCGCAGTTCACCTTCTCCACTATACTTCGGCATGGCTTCCTCAATGAAGCCCGGACCGCTGTACGTGATGATGTCTTGATCGTAAATAGTGTCGTTTTGTTTGGTGTTGATCACGTATTGAAGGGTGGTGATTTCCGGGAATTTCCCGGCCAATTCTTTCAATAGCTCTTCACGCGCTTCCGCGTGCTCCTCTTTAAACTGAATAACCACCAATACCTCTCCGGTGCTGGCTACACGAATCATTAGTGTTCTCAGCCAACCTTCTTGACTACGCGCATTGAAAAAAGGCATGTCTCTTTCAATGGCCCAGTCCCGAACGAAATTTCGAAGGGCATTCGACGGTTCCGGCTGCAGCAAACATTCGTCGATGTCTAACACCTTATCCCAGAAACCTGGAATATGAAATCCTGCACCGCGGCGCTCTGGAAAATCTATACCGCTGTCCAGCTGCTCCTGGGTCAACCATTTGTTATCAGTAAAACTAAACTCAAGTTTATTTCTATAGCGGTACTCCTTTCCACTGCCTAGAATGGGGTGAAACTCTTCCGGAACCACGTGTCCAATTTTGCGCAAATTCTCGCGCACTTCCTTCTCCTTGTAGCCCAATTGCTTCTCGTAGCTCAAATTCTGCCACTTGCAACCGCCGCACACACCAAAGTACTGGCACTGCGGTTCCACACGGTCCGGACTGTATTCATCTACCTTCACCACCTTGCCTTCAAGATAGCTTCGACGCTTCTTAGTCACTTGCACCTCGACGACATCGCCGGGCACGCCACCGCTCACAAACACTACCTTTTCGCCGTGTCTGCCCACTGCTTTTCCTTTGTTTCCTATATCCGTGAGCCGTACTTGCTCAAGGTTCGCCATGCGGTTTTTCTTTCTTGCCATAGGCCGCAAAAATAGTTTATAAAAAGAGAGGGCGGCCTCCCGGCCGCCCTCAATATTCTGTTGCTAAAAAATTGTGGTTTACTTCACGATCACAGGCTGTGCATGAGAAGCACCATCTGTAGTAGTGATCAACAGGTAAGTACCTGAAGCAAGGCCTTCCGTAGAGATCTGTATTTTCTGACCACCTGTGAAATCTGCTTGCTCTTGGTATAGTGTGCGTCCTGTCATGTCCATAAGCTTCAATGTCGCTGCAGCCTCGAAATTACCTTCTACAAAGAAGTCGCCGCTCGTTGGGTTCGGGTATACATTGATTTTGCTTGCAAGCGACTCTTCGAATTGACCGATAGTGTAGGTTGCATCAACACTTTGTAGGACCTCTTTAGTCGAGATGTCTTGCACCCACAGTATCACACCAAGGTTCGTGAAATCTTCAACCGTATGTTCTACACTGAGGTTTGCAGGGCTCTGTGCATTTGCTGGCAACGTATAGTTACCATTGAACGTGTAGCTCAAAGTTTTGGTAACACTCTGTCCTGAAGTCAAAGCGCTCAATGTTTCACCGTTTTCATTAGGCATCATTTTCTTAACCACATTGAAGAATTCTGTTTCGCCATTCGTTTTTACGTTGGCTACATCGAGGTGCGAATAAATCACCGCGAACAACCTTAAGTTGTTTGAAGTAACATCTGCTAGCGGTGAAATAGTAACCTCGGTCTCAACACTTTTAGTGAAGCGGCTCCAAGTAGCACTCATTTCAACGAATGCAGGAACATTCTGGTACTGATCGTACAAGGCCTGAGTAACACCATTACCGTTACCGTCCCATCCGCCGTCAATCTCAACGCGTGGTACAGAGTTTACACCATAGAACGTTCTTCTGGCTCCACCTTCTAACGTGTAGTAAGGATCTCCTGTGCCAGGCCAACTCATCTGGTATTTGATAGAGTTATGTTCGCCTGGATTATCATCAAATACAGCCTCCATGGTCGCGTTCGCTGGTGTACAAGGTCCACAAGTAGACGAAGTAAACGTCTCGTATAGTGGGTAGCGGGTAGTTAACGCAGTAACGACTTGAATATCCAAGCTCACCGTATCGTTCGCCGTATTCGCATCAACATTACTTCCATTGAGACCACTCAACCAAGCCTTGACAGAGTAAAGGCCTGTGCTCGAAGGGTTCCAAGTACTTCCGGAAGTAAGCGTTCCAGTAGATCCACTAGGAATACTGATGCTCGACAAACTTGAAGTTACTGGAGTACCACCATTGATACTGTAGTTGAATGTTGCGCTCGTTAAGTTCTGTGCGCCATTATTCGTAAAATCTGCTGCGATTGTAAAAGGAGCTACGTTGAGACCTAGGTACGGACTTACATTTAAGCTGGCCCCTGCCAATTCGTAATCTGGTTGTACCCCTTGAATAAAGGTGTAGTAGGTGTTATCTAGATAATCAGGTGCATTGGTTGAATTGCTTCCTACACTGGTGATTTGGTCGTAAACGTTGGTGCTGTTGACGCGTACACCAATAGTTAAACTTGGTGTTACACCAGCATTGCGTTGATCGACGATGTAGATGTTGTTCGTGGTTTCTTCCAATACAATAGACCAGTAGCTCCAGTGGCTGCCCGAAGCTCCAGTCACACTGTAAGAAGAGAATAGAATCCATTCTTGGCGGTTTGGAGACGTTCCAAAGGTTTTGCGCGCCACTTGATCGTTGGTACCACTACCGTTCAAACCCAATACACAGATGGAAGAATCTGGAATGGAAGAATTCGTAATGGCTTGAGCAGAGCCCACACTGTGGTTGGCTGGATTTGTTTTTCTCGAGAACGTAAGGATACCGGTATTTGATACTCGGAAAGAGTCAATCGCAGCTCCTTGAAGCTTAAAGGTAAACGGAAGCGTTTGAATGCTTGAATAGGTTCCTGCAGTTTGTGCCGCACCTACAATACTGGTCCAATCCGTTGGGAGACCACTACCAACAGGATATTCGGAATTTTCCTGATTTACGTTGTTCGGATTTGAGCCCGACACCGGCGCGGTATGGTAATATTGGGCACTGGCCGTTATAGTAAAGGCAAGTGCTACTAGTGAGAGTAGAAATTTTTTCATAAGTATGATTAGATTTAAGAGGTTATGAAGTTATTACTTTTCATCCTAATAGTCGTGAATTCAGCCCTTATATTTGTGGTAACCCAAAATTCAAAAGTACTATGGCTCAGTCCTCTGCATCATTAATGGCCCTCGAAGAAAAGTATGGCGCTCACAATTACCATCCCTTACCGGTCGTTCTAGACAAAGGAGAAGGTGTTTACGTATGGGACGTTGAAGGAAAACGCTACTATGATTTTTTATCGGCCTACAGTGCGGTCAACCAGGGGCATTGCCATCCAAAAATTGTAGGGGCTATGGTGGATCAGGCGCAGACGTTGACATTGACCTCACGTGCCTTTTACAACAGTAAACTTGGGGAATACGAGAAGTACATGAGCGAAACCTTTGGATTCGATAAGATCCTTCCCATGAATTCCGGGGCAGAAGCGGTCGAGACTGCGCTTAAAATTGCCCGAAAATGGGGTTACGAGAAAAAAGGTGTTGCAGAAAACAGTGGGATCATTGTAGTCTGTGAGGGCAATTTCCACGGCCGTACCACAACCATCATTTCCTTCTCTGACGATCCAGATGCCCGAAACAACTTCGGTCCCTATACAACTGGTTTTGTCACTATTCCTTACAATGATATTGCCGCGTTAAACTTTGCGTTGATGAATGAGAATGTCGTTGGTTTTCTAGTCGAGCCTATTCAAGGCGAGGCGGGCGTGAATACACCGGACGCAAACTTTATAGCAGAGGCAGCAGCATTGTGTAAAGAGCGCAATGTTTTGTTGATTGCAGATGAAGTACAGACCGGAATTGCCCGCACTGGGTCACTTTTAGCGGTTTGTGGCGATTGTAGTTGCGGCAACACTTGCAAGCGCGGTACAACCTACACGAAGCCCGATCTCTTGATCTTAGGAAAGGCTCTATCTGGCGGCGTTTATCCCGTGAGTGCGGTACTCGCGGACGATCACGTAATGGAAGTGATCAAGCCAGGTCAGCACGGTTCCACTTTTGGCGGTAACCCTATTGCGGCAAAAGTTGCAATGGCGGCACTTGACGTGGTAAAAGAAGAAGGACTGGCGCCGCATGCGCGTGCTATGGGTGAACATTTCCGTGCGGAGATGACTAAAATCATTGGCGAAACAGCATTGGTCACCAAAGTACGCGGTAAAGGATTGCTGAATGCCATTATTATCAACGATACGCCCGACAGCTCCACTGCTTGGAACATTTGTATGGCATTGAAAGAAAACGGTTTGCTTGCAAAACCAACACACGGCAACATCATCCGTTTTGCACCGCCACTGGTAATGACAAAGGACCAGTTGGACGAATGCATCGCCATTATCCGCACCACTTTGCTGAACTTTAAAAGGTAATGCGCTGGCTCCAAGCCTTTTTTCCAAACGATCAACATCCTGATCATCACAAACCGCTTGATGGTTTGCGGGGTATCGCCGTACTAATGGTGGTATTTGGTCACGGATACAATCAAGGCCTGGGCCCCTTCGGTGAAAGCAGTTTGTTGATCCGGGGAAAACTTGGGGTATACCTATTCTTTGTGCTTTCCGCCTACCTTCTGGACCGTCAAATCATCAAGATGCTTCAGCAGGGACGCGCAGATTGGGACTATTGGTTGTATTACATCTCTCGCCGCATCTTACGCATTTTCCCACTCTTTTTTCTTGCGCTCATAGTTTTTAGAATGGCCAATGCCAGCGGACTAAAAGTAGTAATGCACGACTGGGGAGATGTGTGGCAGCACCTTGCACTTCAGCGTGGCGATCATATTTTTTGGTCCATACCGGTTGAGTTTAAATATTACCTCATTAGCCCTATAGTACTTTTCGTATTTCACCGCCTGTTTCGTTGGAACGGGTATGCCATTGCTTGCACATTAGCCGTATTAATGGGTGCGTCGTATTGGTTTGTACTATGGTGGCAGCCCGAGGGAACAAACACGCTATGGTTCCTCAACATCTTTTTGCTCGGCACCGTCGTTGCTCTTATTGAGCGTTTACGTCCCCATTTCTGGAACACCCTCACCCAATCTTCCTTCACCACCTATGCCGGCTGGGCTGTCGTGCTCATCTTTAGTTTTTGGTCTTGGAAATCAGATGACTATACTCATATAGGTACGTTTATCCCGGCGGCATTGCTATGGTCCGTTGCATTAATAGCCTCCTTTAAACCCGGCCTTTGGGCATCGCTATTAAGCTGGAAACCCCTGCGTTGGGTCGGCGCCGTCTCCTTTAGTATGTACCTGTTTCATATACCGGTATTAATGTGGGTAAAATCTTTTCCAATACCCTCAGAAATCGCTTGGCTCATTTACCTTGCGCTCACTTTGGGCGTCACGTCACTAACGTATTTAGTCGTCGAACGACCTTTGCAAAAATTCAAACCATTCGTTTATGGATCAGCGGGAACAAAACCTACGTCTTAAAGAAGCTTTCGAGCGAGGCATTACCTATAAATCGTACAGTGAATTGCTTCAGCAATATGCCCGCAAAGGAAAAACATCTGGTGAGCAGAAAGCGTCTTTTATCGAATATACCAAACTGGCTGCTGCACGTCAGCGCCGTTGGGAAAAGACGTACCGTCCCGAAGTAAATTTTATCGATGCCATTTACGATTGTAAAGTAAAAGGCGAGCAGTGGTTGGTTTTTACCGAAACGTGGTGTGGCGATGCCGCTCACGCCTTGCCGTTTTTTAATGAATGGGCCATTGCGACGAAAATCCCCCTGCGCATCGTATTTCGCGATGAGCACCCAGAACTCATGGACCAATTCCTCACCGACGGTGGCCGTTCCATTCCAAAGTGGGTACGACTTAACGATCATTTTGAAGCAGTCACCAATTGGGGACCTCGTCCATCAGAACTCACCGAACACTACAAACAGTGGAAGGCTGAGCCAGATTTTGATAAGTCTGAATGGTCGCTTTTTGCGCAAGATTGGTACAACAAAAACAAAGGTCGCGCACTAGAAAACGACATCTTTGATTTGATGCGATAGTTATTCTTTTTGCGAAGAGGTATTACTTGTTGTTCTTGAGATTCAAAAACATCTTTTCGAACGTACTGTAGACTTCGTCCAAAAAGGGTTGAGTCAAGGCTTCTTTGACTTCAGCGGTAGAAGGATGTGATTCTTTCATGAATTTGAACCCCTGCTTCATTGGCCCAGCCTCAAATTCAACGTAGTGCCAGCGTTCCATGGCGTAAATGGTGGTTTTGAATTGTTGGGTACTCCAAGTTTCGACAATGCGCATATTAGAAATCCACGTGGACTTTTAAGTTGAGTAATCTGTTGGTCATGTAATTAGGGACGGCGTATTGTCCTGCCGCACTAATATCTTTTACCCAAAGGTAACTCACAGTATTTCTTGCTTGCAGCAGGTTAAAGATTTCCGCGCTGATCCAGATTTCATCAAAGCGATCGGTCCATTTCCCACCCAATACCTTGATAAAACCGATATCTGCCCGACGGTAGGGTGGGCTTCGGAAAAAACGGTCCTCGGGTTGCGCTATTTCGTTGCCAGTACCGTCCGGTCCAAAAGGAAATCCACCGCCCAACATAAGTGTAAGTGACAACCGTGTTGTGGGGTCGTTCGGCAAGTAATCTTGGAAGTACACGGCGAAATTGAACCGAGTGTCCGTCGGTCGGGCGTGCCACCCCTGTACCAAGCTTGTTGTACTGCGCTCCTGAGCGCGGAACAAACTAAAAGTGAACCAACTGTCGGTGCCTTTTACAAACTCTCCATTGATGCGGGAATCAATCCCGTACACTCGCGCCAGTCCATCGTTGTTGCCTTGGTAGCGGATGCGCACATTTTCCACATCGAACAAATTCACGCGTTGCAATCCTTTGTAATACGTTTCAAGTGTCCATACAAAAGGGCGGTTCCACAGTTCAAAATCTTTGTCTTGACGTACGATCAGGTGCAGGGCCTGCTGACTCTTCACGTCCGTATTTAGCGTACCGTCCTTAAGGCGTATTTCACGGTAGAAGGGGTATTGATCGTACAATCCTGCAGCAAAGGTCCACCGGTAGGCAGCAAGCAGTCCTCCATCTGGTATAAAGTTGAATCGTGCACGTGGGCTGATGCGAACTTCGTTTGACAATTGGGCCCACTGCATCCGTGCACCTATATTGTAATGCCAGATGCCCTTATCTAGTGGAATAGAGCCTTTCGCGTTGATCCAACTCTTCGCTCGAGTGTTGAGCAACGTTTGAGTCGCTGCTACGTGGGTATAGAGTTCTAAACCGTCCGCCGGTGTGCTGAATAATCTTCCATCGATAACGCTATCAATGGTGCTGCCTGTGTTTGGTAGGCTGTAGCCGGCACTATCGATGCGTTCCCACTCTTTGTAGCGGTCATAGATGTTTTCTCCTTGCAATTGGACTCCCCAGGTAAGGTCAAACCTGTTAAATCCAATCAATTCCTCATATTTTACATTGCCGATGTAGGCATCGAGGAAATTTCTTCTGAAATCCTGAAAGGCACCAACGCCCCGTACTAGGCTTATTTCACCAAAGTCATCGGAGCCTAGATCATTGTTGAGTTCGTTCAGTCTGTAGTAGCCAATCACATCGGTGATTTCCAATTCCGTGGTGTGAAAACCGGTCGCGGAAAAGGTACGTACACCGCCACCAGCGACTCCTGTAAGTTTCTGATATTTAGCGGCTAAGAATTGCGTATCGTAACCAAATTCCTCCTTGCCGTCAAAAAATACATTCAAGCGCAGCGCCTCCTGCAAAGAGCCAAAATTGGTTTGCCGGTTTTGAGGGATTTGATTCATTCTGTTGTGTGCAACGTGTGCAAAGATTTCTACACGCGAGGTGCCCACCTCATTGGGGCCGTTGCCTAGGAGCTTGGTCAGCAATAATTGGCCGTCGGCATTCACGGGAAAATAATCGCTCTGTACATCAGTAGCATTAAGCAGCAGTGCATTATTACGGTAGCGGAGTCCACTTGCAATAGTCCATCCCTTCGTATGATTTTTCGAGGCCCAACTGACGCCAGTTAGCGAAGTTTCTACGATGAGATCTTTCAACTTCGGGTCCCTCGTGTATTCGTATTTCACATCTAGAACGGAACTGAGTTTGTCTCCTTCTAAGGCACTGAACCCGCCTGCGCTAAAGTTGATGCTGCTGACTAAATGAGGGTGGATAATACTCATGCCTTCCTGCTGACCGGCACGTGCTAAAAAGGGTCGAAAAACCTCGAAATCGTTGATATAGACTAAGTTTTCGTCAAAATTACCTCCGCGCACATTGTACTGCGAGCTCATTTCGTTTCTAGAGCTCACCCCAGCAAAGGTTTTTACTACGCCTTCCACGCCACCTTCTGCGCCAGTAGTGAATCGGATATCTTTTCCTAATACGTTCGTGCCTTCTTCAGAAACGCGTTGCGATTCCACGTCAACTTCATCGAGAAGGGTTGAATCCATGATCTGTGCGTGAAGCCCAGAGGTGAAGAATATACCTATGAAGAATAGTTTTTTCAAAACCAATTACCGCTTCAGGCTTTGAAATAGCTCTGTCCAAGCGAAGGGATTAGAAAGGGCACCTAGGATGGCGGATGCACCATTGCCGCCGTAATAACGTCCTTCATTGTAGAGTTGCTGGTTCTGCATCGTAATGAGGTAATCCTGCATTTCAGCAGCATCATAGCCCATCGCCGCCGCGCGGGCACGAAGTTCATCTAAAGCAAGGTTGCGTTGAGCAATATCCATTTCTGTGGTTTCAATTTTCATCGCAAGGAATTCTTCCTTGAAGTTCTCCTTTGACGGCCATGGGTAGACAATAACGGGATCCAAGACTTCGGTATCCCATTCCAAAACAATGCGCGCCAGAAACTGCTCTCCCTCCAACGTATCTGCCACCCAAAAACGGTTGAGGCGGAATCCGATGTGCTGAAAAAGCACCGTATCTCCTGGCATTGCCACTAACGAGAAAAATCCGTCGCGGTCACTAACAGTCATTTGCCCGCGACTTTTCACTAAAATCTGGACGTTAGGCAATAATTGGATCAACGAATCATTGCTGACAATAATTCCATGAAGTTGCACCGGCTTTTTTCCTTCTTGCGCAGAAGCCTGGAAAGAGCAGGTGAAGAATAGAATAAAAAGTAGTGCGCGTTGCATCATAAGGTGATTGTATACTCTTCTATGGCGGTGTTACCGACACCGTCGATTACTACAACACGCAAATTATGGCTTCCTGCGGGGATTTCCTTGGGAACAATCACTTTTAACATCTCGTTTTTATAATCGAAGTCAATTCTTGCAAAGTCGCCGTCAATTCTTGCACTATAACGGTCCACACCGGTCTTGTCGTCTGCAGCGCGTAGTCGAATCTCTCTAAAGGCGCTATTGCTGCGGGCATATGTGGTAGCTTTCAGCAAGCTCACCTCAGGTTTTTTCAAATCTTGGTCCAATTCATACGTCCCCGTACTCCTCGTTTTAAAAGTCATCACATCACCATCGCGCGCTCCGGTGACCGCACTCTTCTTGCCTTTGTGGTTAGCCTCCCAAAGGAACCAACCTACTCCTGGAATCTGAGTGCTGTCCAAGGTCCATTTTAACGTCATGTAGGTTTGCAGAGGTACTTGGCCACCTCCAAAAACATATTGTCCATTGCCTTT
>Ga0209532_1002882_pt1 | contig 11763 bp, 12 predicted proteins | sample COG_02_FD_184746 | JGI IMG/M metagenome (GOLD analysis project Ga0209532, IMG submission 184746) | Pelagic Microbial community sample from North Sea - COGITO 998_met_02 (SPAdes) (version 2) | ecosystem: Environmental > Aquatic > Marine > Neritic zone/Coastal water | place: Helgoland, sampling... | reverse complement strand
TAGCCTATATTTGCCCCTCGTTGGGGATGTAGCTCAGTTGGCTAGAGCGTTTGACTGGCAGTCAAGAGGTCGTGGGTTCGAATCCCATCTTCTCCACAAAGCGGTTCGCAGGGGCTCATTACCACTTCGAACCGCTTTTTTATTGTCTATAAGGAACAGTTCACTACTTAAAAGTGAAAACAGCAATTATTACACTGAATGTAACCAAATCAATTGAGATTTGGTCAATGTGTCAAACTTACTGTCTCAAAAAAGCTAATTGTTTTTCGAATAACGTTAGGCGGGGAAGCCCCCGTGGGTTAAAAAATCTGTTTTCGATTTTTGTTTGTACCCTATTCTACATACGTATTAAGCCATAGCCCTTTAGTGCAGTTTATATTTTTGGTGTGTTACCTTAAAAGGTAGTGAGCTAGGCGCGTTTGATTGTAGAGGTAATTGTTCTATGCTTGTTAAGCTCTAAAATGGAAGATCGCGATCCCTTTTGATCCTCATTGGACTTTTCATAGTCTTACTTAAAGGTTGAGGAAGCATTTTCGTGTTGATAGCATGCCACATTGTTGAGCCCTCGAATTCAATGTAGTCATTAAGGCAATTTGGTTTCTCCCCCATGTGCAGGTATCGTCTATACATAAAGTCGTTCTCGAATTCATCGCCAAGTACAGAAGCTGTAAAGAGTTCATTTTGTGTAACAGCGAACGATATTAAAGACTTCTCCGTGTTGCCAATTGCGAATATTTTATTCTCCTCTGGAATACCGCATTTACTCGAATCATAAATACACTCATCACCGGAAATGGTCTCCAAGCGTATGTGAAGGTTCTTATTCGTGTCAAGAAGTGTATAAGAGAAGTTTTTGTTCTTGTGTAATAGCCTACAAAGCTTGACGAACAAGAAATTTTCGAGAAACTTCTGTAGTTTCTTTGGGTCCTCTTCGTGTAAGATGAGCAGTTCGCTGCCAAGAGTAAAGCCGTCTTGGTGGAAATAGATTATTGTTCCTTTTGTTTTCATAAAAAAACTAACCAAGATTGGAACCGCCTTTTAGTTGATTTAGAAACTCTTCTGAAAGCCCTTTGTTCAACCGTTCGCAGTACTGTGCGCTGTTTAAATGACGAGAGAAATGAGAGTTGTTGTAGGACTGATTAGCTATTAAGAAGGATTTAATGCTTTTTGTGTCATTACAGGCGTCATGTTCAATTGCATACATAATGGCGCCGTTAATGATTGACTTACTACTAAACATGATTTCTCTTTGTAAATAGTCTTGCATGCCCTGTTCTATAGCGAAAAGCTTTTTTTGATTTTCTAATGGAAGGTCGTGAACCAAGTGGTAAGCCCAATAAAGCCTGTATAATGAATGCAATGCCCTTTGAGTGTACTTGATGTCACCACTTGATCTAATTGCCCTAGGGCTTATAAGAATACGTTTTTTGAAAGACGTCGTACTCGCTCTAGAATCTAACCCCCATCGTGCAACTATAAAATTGCGAAATACATATAATGAAAGGTAATCCCACAACTCCTTATTAAGGATAAGACTTGAATAGTCTTTGTGTGCCCGAATTGGCTCTAAAAGCTCATATAGTTCTCGCCCAACGTTTATCCGCTGTTCTAATTTAGGTTTCCCTAATGGGGTCGATTCTAATTGACTAATATTTAACCTATTCAAGGCTATTAGTTTTTCTAGCCAACCACCATTTTTAACACGTAGTTTAATGTTTAATGGAATACTAGACTCCTTACAGTTTGGATCAAACTCACCATTGATAAAAGGCTCTAAAAATTTAGATTTATTTATTTTGCTTTCACCATTCTTATGTGCTGAATTCATCCATTGTATAAAGTCTGGCGCCAAATTAGGTTTAGCCGTACGAATTTCAATTTCTTTTGTGCTCATCGGTTAGATTTGAATTTTTCTAAAAAAATTGGAAGTGTCCAATTGGTTGAGGGAATCGAATAAAGGAGTTCATTTATCCTGCCTTGGATCAATAATAACTTTTCACTGTTTAGCTGCAAGTTGTTGTATTGCTCTCTTAATTCGGGACTAATTAGGTTTAGTTCCTCGAAGGACCGATACCATAAATATTCATCCATTTCCGGTACCTCATATGCATGGGTGAGAATTTCTAGAATTAGTGGGTACCATACACTCGAAGAAAAAGCAATAGAATCCAAGCCGCTCTTTTTAGCATAGTTATTGGCTACACGATTCAATTCCTCTTTAACCTTGATATTTTGAACCTTTATAACCAATTCACCCCTCGAATTACTTCTGTCATAATCTATTTGATAGTGTTTTGGAAGATCAGCATCATGCTCAATAAACACCACCGAGTTGCTCAATGCTTTTGGGGTGTCAATAATATTTAAGAGAATATCTGTTTCACTAGTATTTTCAATTGTTAGCGAGTCTTTTGGAAATAAAGTACTCCTATTAAAATTGGTAGGTACTTTTATTTCCTCTGATGCGATGCCTACAAATTGAATCTTTAATACTCCTCTTAATTGATTTTTTGAGACTTTGAATTCATATTCATTGTAAGGAACGCACTGATAGTAACCTGCCCTATTGTTGTCAAATATCAGATAACCTGATAGCTTGCCATTATCAAGTAGTTCCTTTATGTAGGGAGTAGGTGTGAACAAAGAGTCTTTCCATTTAAACTCTAGCATACCGTCAGATTCAACAGGTACAGGAAATTTATCCTTATTCAACGATAATGATTCGCTATATAATTCCGAGTTATCCTTTATAATTCTATTCATTGGAGGCTAGTATTAAGAAGTTTGGAACTGATTTTAGTTTTGACGTACACTCAACGCGAAATTCTATTGTTTTCTGTTCATTTGGCATGTAGTCTATTGACACGCACTTTATTGTTTTGCCTTTTACTTTAATGTTTTTTTGCTCGTAATTAACCTCTTTGTTATCTACCATTATTTTCTTCGTAACGAAAAGTAAATCGGTAAGATCTTTACCTTCTCTATCCATACACTCGCATAGATAGAATTTACTGAATTCGATATTGGAGGATGATTTGCAAAGTATGGATGCAGTGAGGTTAAAATCCTGAAATTCCTCCAAAAAAGTAAATGATTTAAATGCTATAAAGCTGTTTGCTTGACCATTAACGGGAGACGCCGATCCCTCTTCAGACCCTTCATTTGGCCCGGGCGAAGGATTTGTTTGACCCTCTCCTCCAACAACGCCACGGGATCCAACTTCCTCATCTCCAATGCCATATTCGACATCTTCCTCTGAACCTATGACGGATAGTTCGGATTTTGTTTTCTTTAACTTTTTTGTCACAAACTCCACGCTTATATCAACTAAAGGGGAATTATATAGTGATTCTTCGTTTTCGCCAGGAGTATTAAATAGGTCGAGCTTCGCGCGTTCACCTTTGTCCCCTTGCCAGTTCTCAATAAATTCTAAAAGTTGTCTGTTGATTTTTTGCAGAGCTTTATTGAAATCACCTTTTTTGGGAATATTCTCATCTTTTTTGTTATCAAGTCTTTGAGAATTGAGCTTATCGTGGCTAGGGTTTTCGGCATGTCTCATGATGTCGCAGAATGCTTTATTCATGAATACATACCCAAAATATTTACCTTCGTTTGGATTGAGTTTAAAGAGCTCTCCTTTTTTGTGTTGAACTTCGGAAGTTCTAATTATCATTCCTTCCCGAACAAAAAGGAAATGATTGAGATAGGGGTTTTTATTGTTTTCGAGATCTTCAAAGCTACAGAGTTCTTGAATTTTCGAATTCTCTCCAAATAAGAAGTGCCCCTCAATAGTTAATGTCTTTCGTCCTACCTTAATGTCAAAAGGTTCGAAGTCAACTTTTTCAAGCTCCTTTTTTATCCATGACAGGGACATTTGATATTGTATCCGCACATTAAACCCCCCCTTTGTAATAAACTCTTTGTTACCTAACGCTATTACCGTATCAAGAAGGTTCTCAATGTTTAATTTAAAGTCAGATCCAATTTGTATCTCCCATTCAAGATTTTCATCTAACAATATTCCCAAGTGCGATGTAACTATGGCAAAGCAGGTTTGATCAATCCAATTATCAGGGATGTCAACTCCAATTGACGAGATTGTCAATCCAGACTCATCAGTCAAAGTTCTATTGAGCGGTTTAGGAAGACTGCCTTCATGCCAAGTCGGAATTCCTGCGTGGTTATCATTTTGTTTACTACAAACGGCAAAGACTGGGTCACCAATAATTTGACCGTCAGCGTTATCGAAAGTGGGAAAAAATGAATGTCCTAGCGAGAGTTTTTTAAACCCTCCTACTTCATCATCCTCATGAGCACTTTCGTAAAACACGGTATTTAATTGGCTCAAATAGAAAGCTGTTTTTGCCCCTTTTCCAAAGGAGCCTCCTGACCCTTCGCCTTTGTCGCTTTCTCCATCGCCCAATATTGCTCTTGTACCGCACGTGTCAAAATCACCCTGCCTTCCATTACCAGATAACCCCTTCCCGTTATCTTCAATCTTTAAGATTTTAACTATTCCAAAGTTCGATAACCATTCCTCGAGCAAGCCAACTTTTTCTTTCTTGCTTTCAGTCAGTTCACCTTGCGTTTTGAGCTTGGTGATGCCGTTTTCTATCTCCGATTTCAGATTAACAAAGTAGGGGATTGCGTTAAGATTTGCTTCTTCTCGAGTAATCTTTAAATGTAAAGGAGAGCTTTTCCCCGATCTTTTGTAGCTATCAATCCCATTCTGCAACGCCACCTCTCGGATAGTCGTAATAAATTTGTTGTTGATTCTTGACTTTTCGTCATCTTGATGTGATTCATACACTATGTCGGTAAACTCATTTTGAAGAGTTTCTCTAGTGGATATACCTGAACCAGTGGTTCCGAAAGGGGTGTAGAGCTTCATGTTCATTGGTTTATTTTTAAAGCTTAAAGTCGCCTTTGGTTTGATTTGAGTTGAACGCGCTTTGAAGGTCGCTCAACTCCCTCTTGAGAGCACTAATAATCTTTTGAACATCATCAGGACTGTATTCATAGTTGTGTTTGTTGGCACAATTAGCTATCAATCGTATAGAATTAAGCGCATTGTTCGTTCTTCTTTGCGCTACATCTTCAAATCTTTCTCTTCTTGATTTTCTATTTTCCATAATAAATACCATAAATTTTTTCACAACTACACTGCAAACATACAAATAAATAAAATAAACATAAATTGCAGACTACAATTTTCTGTATGTATACACATATTGCCTTCAGTAAAGTTTGTTTACATCCATTGCAATCAATACCTTCAGCGCATGAATAGGAGATTAAAATTCATTGATTTATTCGCCGGGGCTGGCGGAATGTCCCTTGGTTTTAAATTGAACGGTTGTCAACTGTTGTTTGCGAATGAGTACGATGAATCCGCGGCTAATACCCTAAAAGCCAATACCCAGAGTGGTTTAGTCGTGCTGGCTCCAATAGAGATGCTAGTCGAACACGCTCTCGGAAGTAAAGTTGAGATAGATTCAAACGGCCGTAAGGTTGTTTCTACGGGAGTGGCCAAGCTAGCGATGGAATCAAATAAGCGCAAGGCAGATTGGGATGCAATGAACGAGCTCACCAAAATCGACTGCTCGAATGTTGATGTAATTATTGGTGGACCTCCATGCCAAGGTTTTTCTACTGCCGGGCGTGGTAAAAAGGGAACTCGTGAAGAGCGGCTAGAACAGTTTCTCGACGATCCCCGCAATCAGCTGTTTAGATATTTTCTAGAAGTTGTTCGTTACTACAGGCCAAGGGCCCTTGTTATTGAAAATGTTAAAGGCCTTTTATCTGCTAGTACGTATAGCCAGGAGATAATAGCAGCTTGTGATGACCTAGGTTATTACATTGGAGAGCCTTTACAATATAATGCAGCAGATTATGGTGTTCCGCAATCCCGTGAACGAGTATTCTTTGTCGCTTTTCGCTATGATAAGGAGAATACAGATTCACTTTTTGATGCAAAACTAAAATTTGAGTCATTCAAATCAATAATGTCGACCTTGAAGGAAAAGAGGGTTACTTTGAAAGAAGCTATCGATGATCTACCATTTATCAGAAGTAATCCTGCTCAAAGGAATTTAGATCGATCGAAAGAAGTTCCTATTCCATACGTTGATGAGCAGTTGGAAATTGATATACCAACTTCGTTTGGAGAATTAGAGTCAACATTGAATTACGGGGAAATCGTAGATGTTGACAAACAATCCAAATATGTTAAGGAGATCAATGGTAGTTTCTCTTTTGAATACCACGACAAGAAATTGTTCAATCATAAGGCGCGATATCAGAATGATCGAGATCTCGATATCTATAGAATGCTCGTTCCCGGAAAGTACTTGACTCACAAATCCAACAAACGCGCTTTAGAAGCATGTCCTTATGATGTAGGGTCGTTCGCGGACAAATACTATAAACTTGACCCCAACAAGCCTTCTAAAACGATTGTTGCCCATCTTTCCAACGACAACAATGCCTACGTACATTATGGAAGTGTTCCAAGAGGTATTACTCCTCGCGAGGCAGCACGAATTCAGAGTTTTCCGGACTACTATAAATTTCACGGATCACAAGGAGCACAGTTCAAACAAATAGGTAATGCCGTGCCACCTAAACTCGCTAGAAAGATCGCTTCAGCACTTGCTATGGTGTTAAATGGCGATGAGTAGGATTCAGTCTCTGATTTAAAGAAGGCAGAGGATTAATTTTCTACTTATAAAACCATTGACCTGTTTGCCAGCGGATTAGATGTTTTAAGTCAGATTTCACTTGAATACAGGTTTGCAGATGTATGTTGATTTATTATCAAATACTCGTGGAAAACTTAACTTGCAAGTCTCGATAATTATTTGTAACTTCATGTAATACAATCAGTTACAGTGATAAAGTGAGCGGTTAAACCATTAAACGCGAACGAAAGCAGTCTTTTGTTAGCGGGGCTCCTAAAAAGCCTCCGCGCATTCTCAAAAAGCTTGGTTGAATCTGCATTCTTGTTGTTATATCAGTTTGAATAGGGGATAACTATGTTTTGTTTCAAGATCTACCTCCTGTGCATTGATAATCCTAATAAGGTTGTATAACTTATCGACTCTTTAGAATTACTCTAAAGCCAAACCAAAACAAGTCTAACAAGATGCAACCGCTCGACTCATTTTACGTAATACCTGGTTATACATTCTTCTATTGGGGCTTTACGTTTCCAAAAAAGTTTAACGAGGATTTCATTAAACATTTCGCTTTAGAAGAAGGAAACCTAGTTGTCCAAATAGAGATAAAGATTAATGGGAAATGGTTTCTTGCAAAAATAAGATTGGCAAGAATCAACAATACGGGAAAATTCGAAGGTCGATCAGATAACCAGTGGAGAGAGCGTGAAGTTGTCCAAGTAGTTTACAATCGTGAGTATGACACACTAAAAGCTTTGAGAAAACTGTTCATCTACAGCTATGCCTCCACTATAGACAAATCGAAACCGAAGCTTAAAGAAGTACTAGAATTCATACATGTAGGTGAGAATAGGTTTCGTGTCAAAGTAATTTCTCGTCAAGTGACCGACTTTGACGATATGTTTAGGTTTATGGAAGACAAGAACTTATTCAAGTTTTGGAAAGAGAAAGACTCATCCAAAAAGAAAAATGAAAAGATCATTTTAAACTATGCTAGAAAGTGGATACCTGCAGATGAGGCCATAAACTATCGAGACAGAAATAATGTGATCTATATGTTATATCACTCTATTGAAAAGCACATCTACATTGGCAAAGCAAATAATTTTGGAAATAGAGTTCAAAAAAACAAAGGTCGAGTCGGACTAAAAAACGATTGGGATCATTTCATGTGGTTTGAAATCAATCCCGATTATAACATTTTCATAGAAGAATTGGAACACTTCCTCATACGCACCTTTGCTTCTATTCTAACGAACCAATTCGATATCGAGCCCATCATTGATAGTCAAATTGAGTTGGTCAATAGACAATTGAAAAAAAATAAAATCTAGCTACTAACATGAAGTACTGCTCAATACTTTCATTATTCTTCGCAACTATTTTCGCACTGCCGACCTACAGCCAGAGCGTTAGGAATGGCAACCTTAACGATGCAAATTTCGACCTTGTAGCTGCCGATAAATTTGACTTTGCGGGTATATGGAAAGGTTATGCATACGAGGTTGTATGGAACTCCTCAAAGCAAGAAGTAGAGAAATTTGACATTGTTGACTCACTCTTTAATGTCGTATTTATTCGACTCACCGGTTTCGAGGACAAGACATATGAGATAGTATCACTAGACAAAAAACTGCCCATAGATATTCTACCTAGGAGTTTGATATCATTAGAGGGAAACGGATTGCAAGTAATGGGGAGGCATTTTGAACTTTTCTACGAATACCAAGCTGAAATCAAACTTTATGGAATGGATGCTATCCAGTTTAATATTGACTCCCCAGAAGAGGAGATATTCTTTGGAAAGCAGTATTCACCTGATCAAGACTTGAATATTTTTTGGGAGTTTATTCGTGATTATCCGAACTCAAAAGAATGAGACCATGAAAGAGGAAATTCAAAATAGACTTCAATTGAACTGCCCAATCCCAAGTCTTCTTGTTCCGAAAAGCACACCAGTAGTCTCATTTGGTGATTTTAAATGTGCAAGAGTATTTACATTAGGAATTAATCCTAGTAATCTTGAGTTCGAAGATCGCAAAGGACAACTGCTCAAGAATAATTTGAGGCGTTTACAAACACATAGTTCTTTACGTGCTGAATATGGTGTTCCTTATTCAGATCGTCAGCTTGAGAGAATCGTCGAAGGTTGCTTTAACTACTTTAATAAGCGACCATATTATTGGTTTAATAAGCTTGAGAATATTCTTTTGACTCTTGGATACACCTACTACGAAGCTGGATCTGCGGCACATGTAGATTTAGTGCAATGGTCGACAAAGGATAAATGGAGCGACATATCTAATAGTGCGAAGCAAGTATTAATTGACGATGGCCGTCAATTTCTTGAGTATCAGCTTCGGAGTGCGAATTTGGAGCTTTTGTTATTGAATGGGCGAACGGTTTGCGAAGAATTCCAGAAATGGAGCGGAATACAATTTTCATACTCCCCGTTTGAAATACCAAAAGGCAAAAATGCCCAGATAATGTCAGGATTGTACAATGGTCGCGTTAAGGTGATTGGTTGGTCAGCTAACCTTCAGTCCTCCTATGGGATAAGCGCAGAGGATATTGATAGACTCGCGAATAAAGTAAAGGCCATTATTGCTGGAGTATAAAAGCGGTCTAATTCTAAAAAGGTACATCACCATCTTCATAAGTCGTGAAATGTTTTGTCTTCCAATATTCACTCGAATAGAAAATTGAATTATTCACGGGTTGAGGAAGGAATTTTGAAAAATCGGGTGCAGATTAATCGTCCTCAATAATGTCATTAAGAGTTACACCAAGAGCTTTGGCAAATGCTTTTGCCGTTTCTAATTGAATGTTTTTTTGATGACCATTTACAAACTTGCTTATTCTATCCATTCCAATGGGACGACCTCTTAAAGATTCGATCCTATCATATAATTCGGTCTGCTTTAAACCTTGTTTTCGAAGTATAGCTCGGATTTTTGTTTCATGCTTCTTTTTACTCTTGGTTTCAACAATAACATAAGGGACAATCATATTCAGCCTTTTTAAGGCTTCTAACCTGTGGTGTCCAACTAAAACCTCTAATTTCTTGTTGACACTAATCGGAAGATAGTTTCCCTTATTTTCAATTTCACTTTGTAACTCACTAACTTTTTTAGGATTGAGTTTGACCTTTTTATCTAATATGAAAATTGAATAATCTGAACTTGACTCTAGTTTCATCAAAGGCTTGGTTATGGCAGACTTTTTTCCGTGTTTAGACTTTTTAGCTTCATTACTGACATTTCCCTTCTGAATGCCTACTCCCTTCTCAACAATGAGATTTTTAATCGCGGCAGGCTTCTTGTTTTTAATCTTCTCGTAAGCTGCTCGCATAAAGCTGTTTACTTTGTCATTTTCGATTGTAAATCCTTTTGTAGCCTTTTCAATCTTACGAAATTTTTCTGCCGACTCATTTGAGAGTTGATCAAGATCAAGACTTTCGAAAATTTCTTTATTAGTCACTTTAGTACATTTTTTAATATATGTTGTGTTATCCGGTAGGGTTAGGAATTTAGTTAAATTTTTTTAGAAATGCTTTAATGCTGTTTTCTGTGGCATTCGCTGCATAACGAGAGTAACCACTTGATCGGTTCTCTACCAATGTTCTTCGCATATCTCTTGTGATGAACCTCCGTTGCTTTAGCTCCGCAGTATTGACAAGTCCAATTGTCTCTCCGTAAAACAACGAATCTCTTTCTTTGCCAAGCATTTGATTTTAGATATTCGGAATAATATAGTTTCCTGCGCTGTCTCCTGTACTTAAAGGGGAGACTCTTGAACCAAAGTGCAATGATTATTGCGAAAAAGGATAAGATTATTTCCATCTATTACAATTTAGGCAAATCCTCAACATCTAACTGCTTTACCTCTAATCCTCTTAAATACGTAAGGGAGACCTTCATATCGCTATGTCCCATTACTTGTTGAAGCTTTTGGAGTGAGCCAGTCTTTTCAAAGACTTTAATGGCTCCAGTGTGTCTAAAACTGTACAACGTTTGAAGAGGTTCCAAGTACAAAGACTGCTTTTTAAAGGCACTCCAACGCCCTTTGAAATAGTCATTGCTAAAAGGACGAATCCGAGCCGAGAACACATTAAAATTCCAGTCTCCGTAGTATGAAAAACGGTTCTTTAAGATTGACTGAATTAATGGTGGTACAGGGACAATTCTATTGCGTTTAGATTTGACCCTGGACCCGTCCAACGAAAGAACTGAAAAGTCAGCATTAAAATCCCTGAACATCAAACATCGTATCTCTCGATGGGGTCTTAAAAGCATCATGTAAGTGAATAATACGCACAAGTGAAGATTTTCATCAAACTGTTCACTTTCTGCGATTAGTTGTTGAAGATTTTGAATCGGTCTATGGAGCTTTTGTTTGGTCTTTGGAACAACTATTTTTCGAAAGTTTATCGGATTAGCTTTTGTTTCACATACTTCTTTGATGAGTGCTGAAATATTTCTTTTCATGTTTGGCATACTCACCGTAGTGCTGTTAGAATAAATAAATTCCCTAACTATTGAAACGGTAACATCCTTTGAGGAAATCCTCTCGAGATTAAGTCTTTTCAGGTGATTACTCCATAGCGTATATACTCGCTTGAGATCATTTTTATAGGATCGAGAATAATCTAGTTCAAATTTGATTTGCAGGTGTTTTTCTACCTCGAGAAGATGGCAATCATCCTTAACAGTTTGTTTTGGTTTCAAGCTTTTCGGACGCCAACCAGAAGAAATTGCTTCAACGAATGCTAGGCATAAGTTATTCGCCATTAATTCTCTCAAGTGAACAGGGTGTCTGTTTGGCTTTAAGGATGATTTAATAGCCTCCCCATTACTGTAGCGAAAGCGATTGCCATTGAACCATACAGATACAATGTATCTATTTTTAGAGCATCTCGTTACTCTCGGGACTAATTCCTTTTTGATTTTCATAGTGACACATTTTTGCTGTCTCACTAATTAGTAGGGGTGCGCACTATTCTTCAAATAATTGAAGGCTAGAATTTTATGCAAATAACTGCTCCTTTTAGCGTTTGACTGGCAGTCAAGAGGTCGTCGGTTCGAGC
>Ga0209532_1002878_pt1 | contig 11776 bp, 10 predicted proteins | sample COG_02_FD_184746 | JGI IMG/M metagenome (GOLD analysis project Ga0209532, IMG submission 184746) | Pelagic Microbial community sample from North Sea - COGITO 998_met_02 (SPAdes) (version 2) | ecosystem: Environmental > Aquatic > Marine > Neritic zone/Coastal water | place: Helgoland, sampling... | reverse complement strand
ACTTATCCGCGCCAGATTTTTATACACCCTGCGGACCTTCGGCGTATTATATCTGCGAACGAACTTTTCGTCGATGACTCCGTTGTACTGATAATCCACCCGCAGTCGATGCTTTTCGAAGGCATATTTCTGATCTTCAGTTATGTCTTCCTGCGACATCATCAACGTGTGGATTTCATCGACAGCCTCTTCCCCGAGATCATCGGACTCGGATACCTTTTTGATCACCTCGGATTTAATTTCCTTCTTTGCAGTTGCGTGATCATTTGCGATAATCAGCAGTTCATCATTCAAACCGCCGTCTATAAACATCGGTATTCCAGATTTGTCGCCATATAAATCATCCGACAGGAAATTAATCTGAGCGCCGGTGGTCGAGACAATATGAATGAATCGGCGAATGAACGAGTTTTTACTCAAGTTCCTCATTCGCATATTCTCTAACCACAACTGAAAATAGTCTCCAGAGTGGTATGATACTTCTCCATTTGCGCCATATTCTGCCTGTAGCCCAGATACCTTAAAGGTCTTGGAGAGGTTACCACGCTGAACATGTAACATTTTCTTGATATTGTCGATTGTGTCAGGCAATGTGTTTCCGGTGGCGTTAAGGCACATATATAGTTCCTTGCTCCCAACATCCCTGATTCTACCGATCATCTGCTGACAGGTCTCCACTGGACAGGATTGATCGGTAAAGTATCCAAATACCTTATCGAAATGCTTTTCTTCGAAGGATACTCCTGCGCTCACAGTCGGCGTAAATACCATTATGTCAAATTGATTCCAATAGTTATTGACGTCCGCGAAATGTTCCTTCTTCTCTCGCTGAGTTGTCTCACTGGAGTATAGTTTTATAAACTTTTCTGGGTATTTTTTTGCCAAATTCTTTACAAGTATCTTCGCTTCAGACAGACTGGACATCGGTATCGCCAATTTCTCATCTGCCTCTATACAAGAGTATAAGACTCCCAACCACTTGATCTTGTCACCGCATACAAAATACTTATCCGCTTGAGCATTTTTATGTCTGTTGTAGTGATAAACAACTTGGCTTTCGTCCTCCACGGCTCTTGCGAACTGTGGTCTCATCTGCTTAAGCATCCGACAGGTACGGTCAGTGATATTTGCGTCCATGCAAATGACATGCTTGGAGTGTCTCATCATATACTGGAATTTCGCAAAACATTCGTTGAAATTGTCCTTCAGTAAACCGGAATCGAATTGTTCGAAAATAGATTCACACTCGTCCAAGATTAGAAGGTCTGGGACCTCAGTTCCTGGCTGTACACATAGACGATGTAGACTTTCCACCTGAATAATCAGTTTCGCGTGATCAAGCTCACCCTTGACGTCGCTGTATAGGGTGAAGTCCGAGAACTTTTCCTTAATGTTTCCAGAGAACGTCTGCCTGAAAGATACAAATCGGATAACAGACTCACGCAGGTTTCCCGAGAAGTAACTCTTCAGGTATTTAACCAGTGCCTTGGTCTTCCCCATTTTCATAGCTGCGCGGACAACGAGGGTGTCTGTCAGTTCAAAGTCCCGCAATGTTGTTGCACTGTAGTCCGTTTTTAGTTTTTCGCCGAGTGCATCGAACAATGTGTCCTCGGTGTAAAGTGGTCGGATTGCAAGGTCGTCAACCGCGTGCTTAATTGCGCTGTCTACCCATCTTGCCATTTTCGCGATGTCATCGTCATTCTTAACTGGTCGTTCGTCGCCACTGTCGCCACTGTCGTCATCGTCGTCATCGTCGAAGTCATCGGCGTCTGGGGCAACATTTGAGCGGATTTCTCCGATCTTTGAGAAGTGGTGACCGTCTCTGCCTCGTACTTCCAGGTAACGGCGACATTGCTTGAATACCGCGATGGTACCATGGGTAATACTCGTCGTGATGATGAGAGTATTGTCCTTGTCATGTGACTTATTGCAGAATTCACAATGACTTGGTCTGTCGCGAGTGAATATAAACAGTCCACCCTTGGCATACTTGAATGTATGACTATGAGTCGCACGATCTTCCGCACATAGTGTCAATACATTTGTGATGTCTTCCGGATGTAAATCCGTGTCATTGTGGGCAACGGCAACCCTCTCGACAATGTCATCCAACTCGTCGCAGTTCACGACATTGGTGATAATACTGCGCTCGGGCGACTGTCCAGTTACTATGCGCTTGACGCGGGTAGACAATAGCTTATGACAATTAACCAATCTGAAATTCTGGATTCGCTTATTTACTCCGATGTCCAAAAATGGGTGGTATGCCTTTGGCAATAATGTCATAAGCCTGCGCGTGAATTCACACGACTGGCTATGTCCGGTGACGTAGTACTTGTCAATTATTACATGATTGGAAAATTTAGTGACTGGTCCAGTTAGATCCGCGGACTCGCAGATTATTTCATTGTCTGACGTTAGATTTTTACCGTAAATGATAAAGAATGCATCGCGAATTGCGTCGAGTATAACACTAAAAATATGTCTGTACTTTTCCGCTTCCTCACTCTCGTTTGCGATTTCATCAGTGTTGATATTATCGTTTGTGATTTCACCAGTGCCGATATTATCGTTTGTGATTTCACAGGGTATGTTATCAGATACCGTCTCGGTTATTTGTTCAGTGACAATTTCTTCGCCGAGCGAACGCAGGAGATCTGCAATGAGATCCTCATCATGTTGTGTGATATTCGCCTCGCACGGATGCTTTTCCGGTAATCGCTGAGGAAGAGTGAAACTCTTCACAACCTCAATCGGAGCGTCAATGTCAAACTTTAACTTCTGTGGTACGGAAAATATAACCTCGTGGAAAATGCGGTCATTCTCTTCCATGGCGTTCAAGTGTTGGATAAACATGTTGACGTTTTGGTATACTCTATACCCGATACCTTTCGCATAAACTATAAATTTCTCACCAACGTCTTCAGTGGACTTGTATGTGTTTTCAAGAACCTCCCCGGGGCGATGGTCATGCGGTGGGGAATGAATATACCAATATGATTCATAATTTTGAGTATCCATTTTATAAGATACGTCACTTATATAAATTGTTATGGGAATTCAATTTTTGGCAAAAAAATAGAAAAAAATAAAGAAACGGATCGGAAACATATGTACTCGTACGTCTATATACGGTAGCTATAGCTAATGGGATGGGTTGGGATAGTATATCACTATAGATATGGTATAATCCGTCTTATTGTGCATATTGTTCGTTTTACAGCGTATTGGGTATTAAATGAGGTCTTTCTTTTTCTTGTAAAACGCGTGACCGTTTGAGTCGACATAATAGCAAAATATACCAATCCTATACTTCGATTTTTGGTCAAAATACATCAGTGTTGGGTTCTCATAGTCTATATGTAATTCGTTAAATTCGTCAGAGTATCCACAGATCGATTTGAATAGAGCGGGATTCTCTTCCGCGAACTGGCGCCAGTATGCACGGGCGGTGCTCTTGAGAAAATCATACTTGTTAAATAGATCTTTTGCGTATGATGCGTGGGGGATATCGATATCCGTCCGGTAATCGGCACCAACAACGCTCAATGACACATTCAGCAACATTGGCGTTTCCTTGAATCCGCACTGTACAAATCCCGAATAATCGTAAGGAATCCGTTTCTTCACTTTCTTGATCAGCTTTTTGATTCGGATACGATCGGCATCGGGCGACTCGCCGAGGCACTTAATGACTAAGCTCAATACCGCCTTCCCCGCGAGCTGCTTTCCCATTGTGATAAAACTATCTATTTCCTTCTCTGAAAACTTTTCCTTTGAGCGCTCGCGCAATTCATCTATTTTTTGGGAAACTGAGTCATTTATTGCAGATTTCTTTTGCATATCTTCTATTGTTATAAAATAATATCCTCTTTTTTATATAGCTCGTTGTGTGCTACGATTATACAAATCACCGTACCTCTCTCTAAAATATAAAATTGATTGCAAAGTATCAACAAATATAAATCAAACATGGAGTCACGTATGGAATCATATCATCGCAACTACAACGGGGGACGTCAATCTCGCAGTGATAGTCGAGGTCGAGGTCGCGGTCGCAGTACTAGTCGAGGTCGCGGTCGCAGTACTAGTCGAGGTCGCGGTCGCAGTGCCACAGTGTCCAAATCATTCCAGCAAAAACACCTGGCGGTTAGAATATCCTCAGATGTAGTTGATATACCGCATGGGGTTGACAACTATATGTTGGAAAACTTCCTCACTCTTAAAAATCGGCTAAATGCGTCGAAGAACAAGTTAGACGCACTCTATGACAAAAAGATAACAACCGAGAAAGATCAGAAAAACATTATATATTTTCAGTCATTGGTTGATCTTTACAAGCCAATGAGGATGAAAATACAGAAGGAGTATAATGGCAAAATGGTCACGAATGCGTGGATGAAATACTGGGAAATATATCATCACTATAAGTTGATACCAGAACAATCCGACCGGAAGTTTCTCGCATTTTTCAACGCCGAGTTACCAGGTGCGGCAATAAATGCTTTTAATCACTTCATGAAAACTGCCCGCCCGGGGATGGAGTTTGACTGGCGCGCATCATCCCTTGCCCCGGGAACAATCGAAACGACGAACACCGACATCCTGGGAGATAAATATGGTCTGTTTGCAAGAAACCGAGACAAGTGGCTGATGACCCTCCCTGGCGAGAAGGGTCGAGAAAACAACGGCGACGTCACTAACTTTGCGAATCTGGAGGACTTTGCCCGGCTGGTTGGTCCCGATAGCCCCCTGGGTGGTGTCGATTTATACAGTCATGATGCCGGAATTGATGCGTCGGACGACTACAATAACCAGGAAACATCTAACGCACGGATCCATCTGGGTTGTGCACTGTCGGGATTCATGACCCTGCGAGTCGGCGGAGCGTTTATCGCAAAGCAGTACACACTTTTTGAATCATTTACCTGGAACTTGATTATAATATATGCCCAATTATTTGACGAGTTTTACCTAAGTAAGCCACTTACTTCGCGACCGTTCAACAGTGAAATTTACCTAATAGGTATCGGCTTCCGCGGGTTGCCGGACGCAACGAAAGATTTATTATCCGAGCGATTGATGAACTTTAGCATGAAGCCATTTATCCCGATCGACGCCGTGAAGGTTCGACTAAGTGAAACGTCTTCAGATATCGAGCGATTCGCAAGGATAGTATTTACCCAGCAACAGAAATTTATCGAGGAAAATGTAAGGTTGTATGACTCATATAAAAACAGATTACCTGCGCTAAAAATTGGTCTGCAGTCAATCACTCAGGACCTCATAAATGATTGGATGAAGAAATATCCAGTTGGGAAAATTAGCGATGCCGATCAAGTATTAACCAATTAAGTTTCTCATTTATTTTTTTTATCATGTAATTTACTCACGTGAATTGTTAATTTAAGTTTTTGACATATTATCAATAACACAATGAATACCGAAGACAACATAACCGAGTTGGCAAAATCGATACTGAGTATCCCGCGGGAAGTGTCCGACGATTTGGCAGAGACCGCCGATGATAATATAGGTTCGCCACCTTCCGATGAACCAATCATAGAGGAACCCGCGGTATGTAAAGAACCGGTATACGGACCGACCGATGATGGCGAGTATCTTACACCATATCAAACAACCGTTGTTTACAACCCAGAGTCATTGTTTGAAACAACACTGGCAGGACTGACGAATCGCGCGCAGAGAGTCCCTCTTTCCACCGGATGTACCAATGTCGTTGAACTGTGTGAACATATATCTCCGGAGGTCCTGGTATTTAATGATCTTTTGAGCATTGCCGAGATTGGCAAGTTTTTCGAGCGAGGATTTCAGGTAGTCCATGTTTTCAATACTACAAACTCCCCCGGTTTGGAATGTGAAGATACACGAATTGCACAGTTTGACGTTAGCACCATGTATGATCATCTGTGTCTCGCTCCGGGAATGGCACAATATATAGTTGTCGAGCTAATGACCTGTCTTGAATTCCCAGATTACAAGAGTAATCTCGGCAGCTCCTCTGCGAACGCCACCCGCGGAAGGAATTTCGCCCGCGGACTCAAACTTAATACTCGAGATACATGTAATTACTTATTTGAGATGTCAGATTCACCAATGGGTTTTGATAGAATCGAGGCACTTATTTCAGCCGGCGAGACTGTTTACAAAGTTGGGCAAACTATCGCGGATGAGCGATTGGCAGACGGAGTCGTGTTTGAAAGTTCCTTCAGTGTTGATTGTGATGTGGAAAGTGATACTGTAAGCGCGGTGGAAAGTGATGTGGAAAATGATAATGTGAGTGCGGTGGAAAGTGATACTGCAAGTGATGCTGCAAGTGATGTGGAAAATGATACTGTGAGTGATACTGTAAGTGATACTGCAAGTGGGGTGGAAAGCGATACTGATGACTCCAGTGAGGGGGTAAATGTTGTAGGAAGTGAATTAAGTGAATCAACCCCTCCGACAAAACACGTGGTGTACGCTGTGCGCGGTGGGGAATTTGATAATGATATAATAGATCGGGCTGATAAATATCCTCGAGTTGCGGAGTCGAAAGCCGATTATTTATTGTTATACCATATGGATACAATGATGTTGGGAGGTGACAATGATTTTGATTTAGCGGGTGCTCTCGAACTGACGAATAGCGTACAGGTTCCAGGGTGGACACTTACACTTGTAAGTCTTGGTGACGTATCCGATCCAGATTGTCCATTTTTGAGGAAAATATCACCGAGAGTATTTACAGGTTGGCTCCCAAGTAATAAGTGTAAAAACATTCTACCGCATATATATGCGTAAATACCAATCGTAGGGTGTATCTTCTTTTTTCCACAATTTGTGGGATACCTAAACCATCATGATCGATAAAAAAATAGTTGGTCAATCATTGTCGATTATATCCATCCTCGCAGATGGTACAGATACGCAGGGTGTATCCGTATCTGATGCCGACCTCGCAACCGTCACAGATAAATGGTACGCCGCGGTTTAGCCCATTAACGCAATGCTTGCAGTTACGTAATACCCCATTCATCAAATCAATATACTCGCATTTGTCACACAACCCTTGATGGAAACGGTTATCGCCCAGTATGCAATATGTACAGTCGGGAGGTGTTAATCCAGTACTTAGGTATTGGTCGCAGACATCGCAACAAAATGGACGACTCGCCGTCGGATTACAGGCTGACATAATATTACTTTTTATGATTGTCTTTTCATTTTTTTTATTTCACACCTATTACCTATCAAAAAAATATTCAACCGCCGAAGCTAAAAATCGGTTGCGGTATCAAAATTACCAACGTCCGCGGTTGACACTTTTGAATATTCAGACACTCGCCGTTCAAAGAAGTTTGTCCGGTTGCACATATTCTGCTGATCCATGAAGGTGAAATTGTGACTCGCGTTGTAAATCGGCGGGCTATCAATCAGGGATACCAGGTTGTCAGCCTGACATTCTATATATGGTATCATCAACTCCGCGCTCATCTCGGGAAGGCTTTCGGGTAAAGCTTCATGTATAAATTCCTTTGCAAGGTCTACCGCGGTAGACACAACCCGAACTATTTCAACCCGCGACAACTTAAGTTCGGGTTTGACCAGTGTATATAAGTACATCGCGAACATGGTATGTAATGCTTCATCCCTCGCGATCAGCTCGTTGGAATGACCCAGTGCCGGCATCAGTCCTCGGTTCTGTAGCCAGTAAATCGCACAGAAGCAACCTGTAAAGAATATACCCTCAACGCATGCCATGCTTAATAGTCTTTCCGCAAATGGAGCCTCGGAGTCTATACATCTGAACATGTACTTTGACATTTTAGTGATAATTGGCATTGTGGTTATCGCATTAAGCAGAGTTTCCCGCTCGGTTTGAGACGGGATAATAGCATCAAGCAGTATTGAGTATGTGTGGGCATGGACGTTCTCCATCATTATCTGGTAGTCATAAAAGTACTGTACCTCCAGGATTGGAATGTCCTTCTTGAATCTCTCCGAAACATTGAGGCAAATAATACCGTCCGACGCAGAGAAGAATGCTAACACATACTTGACGAAGTGTTGTTCCCCCGCGCTCAAACGCGTCTTATAATGTTCTGGGTCTTCAGACAGCGTCAGCTCATTCACAGTCCAGTAGCAATCCGCAGAGTCAGTGTACCATGCAAATATATCAGGTCTTGCTATTGGAAACGTGGTTAATCTGCCATCCTCGGGGATTAGATCAATTGGACATACAGGCTGAATTGACATCGCTGTTTGATATTATTATATGATGATTTATTTATTTATATAGCAGTTTATTAGTCGCATTGTACATAAAACAGACAACCAAACTGCGATTATATCAACTACGATTGGTCCAATATGAACAAGAAAAAATGAAATGCACCTGTGTAAATTGAACGCTGATAATAATGTCAGAACAACAATATCAAGAACAAAAATTCAATGATCGAGGTGAAAGGCTTCAACAACGTATACGTAATGCCGAGGCTGCACTGATTGCGGCAACCGCTGTATATTATTGCTATGAGTGTACAGGTTCGGGTGATTACGAGGCGATGGAAGTAATATGTACAGCATGCAAAGTAGCCCGCATAGCCCTCCAGGATGCAGAAGCCGACAAGCGCAATTATACCTACTTTGTAGCATCTTACTGGTAACTTGCACCACGACCCCCCGTCCACCGTTTTAACATACTTGTTCATTTATTTTTTTCCGATACTTATCATGATTCAGGTAACAAATAAAAAGTTGAATCCTTGTCGTATAAATTGTGAGAAGTAGTTCGATATGGTCCATCAGATTAAGCGTGTTCATGATCATTACTGCGTCAAGGGCGCGGCACATCAAGGGTCTGGATATCGCAGATGTCGGTATTGCGGTATACGTGTATGTGGACATGTCACTTGCGGGCGCCGACATATTCGAAACTGTCCCCATGACAATGGTGCCAGGAGAGCGTTGTTCCAATAGACAATAGATTTATTTTTTTCCAATTCTTGACTATTATCGCAGGTGGTACCTATATGTGTTGTAAGTGGGTATACCCTCTCCCCATAGGTTGAGTCAATATATGGGGTATATATCGAAAAAACTGAAACGTATCCGTACTAATTGAAAGACTTTACATATAACATGTCAAGCATGCAAGCTATCATTTCTCAACTCGATGAATTCACGAATGCATTGCCGTCTGATGCGGTATTACAATCGCTGATGAAACTTACCAAAGAGATGAGGGGATTGATGAAATTGAACGTTCGCGATACTCGTAAATGGGAAAGCATATACAGGCAGTTAGGGACCGACGATGCTGAAAATAGATTGTCGGACTTGCGATTCGATCGTGTATTTCTCCTCGCATCTATTGACACTGCCGTTAAACACCGTCAAAAACTATGTTCCGAACTCACAAAGATGTGAATGGGATGAAGAACAAACACCCAACACACCTTTAATAATATAGATCATTATTTTTTCCCTTTATTGGCAGGCTATAATGGTCATTATGACACATCTATATATTTAAAAATTGAAATACACTTCTGTAAATTGAAAGTATCCCTAACACAATTCATACATTATGTCAGAGATCCGCCAAGCAATCCAATCGCTCCGTGCCATTCAAGATAAATACTCCGATACCGTTAAACGTATTGAAGATCTACTTGAATTTTCGGAACTATGGGCAATAACCCTCCGCGCCGCCGTTGATGCTGATCGAGTCCATAATAACACATTGACCGATCCAGTAGAACGTTTAGCCGGAGAAAGGAAGATTATGGATAGACTGCAGGTCATCACCGCCTTCGTCGAAGATGGACTTGACGAGCGCCGCAAGGAACTCAGTGCCGCCCGTGCCGAATTCATTGTTGCAATTGATAGTGTCCAACCATACTAATCCAATCATACCCAATCCCTATATATTTTATCTTTTTCTATTTTTTACCAGATATAGGCGCGATTGGGATTAACCTCGGAAAAATGAAAACGATCTCTCTAAATTGAACCCTACTATTATGAATAAGTCATGCCAAGTAGGAATTGTGGAGCAAATAAGTGAAGTAACTATCGGAATAACCTATCAACAGGAGATTCTCAGTACCTCACTCAATACTCTCGGCACTGCCGCAACGCGCGAGGATATCGAGGCTACTGAGTCTATTGTTCAAAAAGAGCTCGCACTGCTTGAGAATCTTATCGACCGCCGCGCCATATTATTAGCAATGGCAGACGACGATGAGAGTTGTTCCCAAATCAGTAGCGACCAAGCACTTGCAATTAGCCTCAAAGCCGCCGATGATGAACGTCTCGCTCAAATCGAAAATGACAGGTTGTTTGCAAAATCCATCAACAGTCGACTTCCCAGATTCGCCGCCGATGCCGCATTCGCTGCCAAACTCAGAGCCGATGAAGCCAAGCAACTTGCTGACCAGCGCGCTGAACAGGTAGCCGCCGATGAAACATTTGCTGCCAAACTCAGAGCCGATGAAGCCAAGCAACTTGCTGACCAGCGCGCTGAACAGGTAGCCGCCGATGAAACATTTGCAAAGTCCCTCGATGCTCAAACTCTCCCACTCGCCGAAATCGCCCATTAGTGATCCCTGGTTGAGATTCACACCTTCCAGAAACACTATTTTATTACCAATACTATCATTATTATTTTTTTCAAGTATATGTACAGTTACTATAAAAAAATGAAATTTCCTCCGATAAATTAAAAGTCCCACCTGAATTACCTCATAATGCAGCGGATTGTCATAACCCCAATAAATATTATCCAAACACCTGCATCCCTTGCACGTATCACTGCTCGATCAGCAGCGGTCATGGCTGAATCGGAGGCACTCGCGCGAATCAAAGCCCGAGCAACGGCATCCAGGGCATCTGCCAGCGCCAAAGCGATTGCAACAATCAAAACCCATTCGATAGAATGTACTACGCCTCGACCTCATTTTACCCAGCGCACATTATACATACCTCATCATCACACTGAGCAGTAGCCTCCCCAGTACCTGCGGAAGTTGCCATATTATTTTTTATTGCCTTTGCTGCGGGTCGCGTGCGAATATAGTATGAGCCTGTCTTCAGTCCAAGGTTCCACCCCTCGAACAATACCCCACGCAGGTTATTATTTGAGTTTTCCCTTAGATGAATATTTAAACTCTGCGACTGGTCGACAAATGCACTTCGCCTGGATGCCCTCCTCATTAGGTCTATCTGCTTTATTTCCCATACCGTCTTGTATATATCCCGAACGGCAGCTGGGATTTCACTAATTCCCTGTATTGATCCGTCGCCGTTGATAACTCTCTGCTTGATTGAATCATTCCATATCCCAAGTTCGATTAAGTGAGTAATCATATGTTTGTTTGCGACAGTGAACTTGCCTGCCAATGTATTTTTTGTATAAATATTTGCGGAAAATGGCTCGAATGATTCGTTGTTTCCCATTATCTGACTCGTGCTCACCGTCGGCATGTACGCGATATGTAACGAATTGCGGAGTCCTTTACCGACCCGCTTCCTCAACTCACCCCAATCATAACGGCTACTCCTTGGGTCGAATCCACTGTCTCTCCCGTCTATCCGCGCCTGGTTGCGCATCCACAGATCGACATGTAGGTCACCTCTCGCAGCCGGTGATCCTTGGAAACCGGTGTATGATCCGTGGGTAAGACCCCTTGCCGCCGACTCGGTTAACGCCGCGTGGTAAATGGTCTCCGCGATCTCCAGGTCAACGCGCGCCGCAACCTCGGAAATG
>Ga0209532_1002874_pt1 | contig 11791 bp, 9 predicted proteins | sample COG_02_FD_184746 | JGI IMG/M metagenome (GOLD analysis project Ga0209532, IMG submission 184746) | Pelagic Microbial community sample from North Sea - COGITO 998_met_02 (SPAdes) (version 2) | ecosystem: Environmental > Aquatic > Marine > Neritic zone/Coastal water | place: Helgoland, sampling... | reverse complement strand
GCGGACCGCGAAGAATAGGATAACATATTTGCGGTCCAACCAAAGTTCTCTCCTAGTAAACACCCACCTTTGTAATGAATATCATCGGCATATCGATCTACAGTCGAACACAGTGTTATCACAGCTTTCAGCGGGTCAGGTGCCAACGCGGCAACCTGTAGTCCGTTGAAGCCACCCCATGAAATTCCCATCATTCCGACATTACCATTACACCACGGTTGTTTGGCGGCCCATTCAATCACTTCGACCGCATCTTGTAATTCTTGCACAGTATATTCGTCGTCCATAATACCGTCACTCTCACCATTGCCGCGCATGTCTGTTCGAATGCAGACATACCCATGCCCAGCAAACCATGGGTGTGTGTATTGATCGCGTGCAATTGTGCCGTCACGTTTGCGATATGGTAAATGTTCAAGAATTACAGGGGCAGGGGTTTTGTCTGCGCCTTCGGGCATCCAAACGCGCGCTGACAAACGACAGCCGTCTGACATGATAATTGGGAAATCGGCGTGCTCGATTACGTCGTGGGGAAAATCAGTAACTGTCTTCATTTGGCGCCCTTTTCATTCAGGCTACTGTTTGCCAGACAAAAGTCGAGAACAAATACGCCACATTATTGTCGCAAACCAACAGGCACTTGGGTGCTTTTCATGCGAGCCGTAAGTTATGAAACCACCTTCCGCACCTTTAACCAAACTTGGTGTCATATGCGCATTTACGGCATCCCTTGCGTTCACCTTGAACGATGCAGGGATAAAATTTCTGAGCGGTGACTACCCTTTGCATCAAGTGGTCTTGATCCGCGCCGTGGTTGCGATCCTTATAACTATGGCCGTTATGATCCCACTGGAAGGTGGGTTTCATTTGATTAAAACAAAGCGCCTAAAATTGCATCTTCTGCGTGGCGCTTTTGTTGTGATGGCCAACATGCTCTTCTTTCTTGGCTTGGCAGAAATTCCATTATCCGAAGCAACAGCTATTTTCTTTATCTCGCCGCTTATCATTACACTTTTTTCAGTTATTTTCTTGGCCGAAAAGGTTGGACCGTGGCGGTGGGGTGCGGTTGGTATGGGTCTCATTGGTGCAATTGTTATGCTACGTCCGACCTCAAGTAGTTTTCAATTGGCCGGACTGTTTCCCGTAGGCGCCGCATTTTGTTATGCCAGCTTGCACATCTTAACGCGTAAAATGGGTGCCACTGAAAAAGCATCGACAATGGCATTCTATTTACAACTGACGTTCGTGATTGTTTCGGTACTTATGGGGCTTATGTTTGGTGATGGCAGATACGGAAATCAAGATAGCGCAGCATTAGAATTCTTATTACGGCCCTGGGTATGGCCAAATCAATATGATTTCATGGTGATGGCAGGCGTCGGCATAGCCAGTGGCGTTGGTGGATATTTCATAACGCAAGCTTACCGCCTTAGTGAAGCAGCCCTCATCGCACCGATTGAATATGTAGCCCTTATTCTGGCGGTCCTTTGGGGGATCTTATTTTTTAACGAGTGGCCTGATTTTGTTGCGTGGACAGGGATGGCGCTAATTTTAAGTGGTGGATTGTTGATGTTGTGGCGCGAGTCTGTATCCAACAAGATAGCCAGAAAAACTGGCCCCTTACCAACGCAAAGGTAAAAAAAGGGCGGCTATTCTCACAGCCACCCTTATTAGAAAAATATTTCAGTATAGATTAAGCGAACCACCAGCGTTCAGCGTATTTACCGCCATCGTTTGCCCAGTTACCCGCAACCTGCTCGTCGTGACCAAGTTTCTTGGACAACGCATGAATGTGGTTTGCAAACATTGGAATAATCGCGCCACCATCATCACTGATAAGTTGCTGTGTTTCCGCATACATTGCACGACGTTTACCTTCGTCCAGCTCTGCACGTGCTTCTTTTACGATGCCATTGAATTTGATCGCATCTGGCGTTGTGCGCCAGTCCGTGTCATTCCATTCAGTATCATCAGTATAAGCAGAGGAATACATCCAATCTTCTGTTGGACGTCCACCCCAATAACATGTGCACCAAGGTTTTTTGTTCCAAACATTTGACCAGTAACCATCTGATGGTTCACGCACAACTTCCACGTCGATACCAACTTCTTTGGCAGATGCTGCAATAAGCTGTGCTGCATCAACTGCGCCTGCAAATGCCGCGTCTGACGCTGACAATTGAATGGTGCCGCTGTGGCCTGATTTTTTGTAATGCTCCATCGCTTTTTCAGGATTGAATTCACGCTGAGGCATATCAGATGCATGGAACGGATTCGCAGTAGAGATCGGATGATCGTTCCCAAGAGAACCGTGTCCAAGAAGGATTTTATCAACCAATTCTTGACGTTTGATCGAATGTTTCAATGCAAGACGCAGATCAAGATTGTCAAACGGCTCAGATGTTACACGCATTGGCATTGTATAATGCAATGTGCCTGCAACTTCGACGATTTCCAATGTTGGCACGCGTGCAAGCAATGCAACAGTTTTAGGATCAACACGATCAATCGCATCGACATCACCATTCATAATCGCATTTTGACGTGCGGTTGTGTCTAGCAAAGGAAGGACTTCAACAGCATCAAAGTGTGCAGCGCCCTCTTTCCAATAGTTAGGGTTACGCGTCATGACCGCACGAACACCGGGTTCGAACTTTTCGATCACATAACCACCAGTACCGATACCAGCAAGCGGGTCAATCTTACCATCAACAGACGGTTGAATAACAAGATGGTAATCACTTACGATATAAGGGAAGCCCGCATTTGGCGCATCCAGTTCGATGACTACGCGATTTGCGCCGTCTGCCTTCATTGACACAATCGGTGCCAATAATCCTTTTGCAGCTGATTTACTGTCATCACCGCGATGATAATTTAAGGATGCAATAACATCTTCTGCAGTCAGTGTTTTGCCGTTATGGAATTCTACGCCTTGACGTAGATTGAAAACCCAAGTCTTCGCATCAGATGATTCATAGCTTTCAGCAAGTTCTGGGCGCAATTGGCCATCGTTGCCGATTTCTGCCAAATGGTTGCCGAATGAATTGCCGATACCCGTCATCATCGTATTTTCATACGTACCTGAATCAAGTGAATCTGTTGTACTGCCAAAGCCTGTACCGAGGCGAAGCGTACCACCCTTTTTAGGTGTCGCGGCCATAGCTGAATCAGCCATAGTCAGTGCCGTTGGCAAAATGACACCCGCAGCTAATGCAGACATCACAAATTGACGACGATCAATTTGACCCGTCGTTAGCTTTGCCGATTGTAGTGAGATAAATCTTTTCTTCATTAGTATTCCTCCGTTGGTAGTCAATTGTTGGTAGTCAATTCTTGCATGATATTATTGCTTGAGAATCTATGACTGACACGACTGTTGCACAGTTTTGTGTGATTCACAAAGTCACGTTTTAAAAGCATTTTTCAAAATCACACAAACCAACCACAAAGATAAAGTTCGTAGAAATCTCTTTACAACTCCTAACCAACAAGCGCTAATTGCACTCATGAGGTGTGAATTAGGTTCGCATTTAAGGGGAGGATTATTACGTGCATCCAATATTGGGTACTATAATACAACGCCTACTACTCGGCCTTGTTACACTATTTTTTGTATCGCTTATCATTTTTAGCTCTGTTGAATTTTTACCGGGTGACTTCACCGAAGCCATCCTTGGACAAGCAGCAACAGAAGAGACAGTCGCCGCGTTTAGACGCGAGCTTGGATTGGATCAGCCCGCATATATGCGTTATTTCAATTGGGTTGGATCAGTAATGCAGGGCGATCTTGGATCATCCTTCTCTGGACGAAATGCATCAGGTGTTGATCGTTCTCGTGCCGTTATCGATTTGGTGGCACCACGCTTAGGTAACACTTTATTCCTTGCTGGGATGGCCGCGGTCATTTCCGTACCGTTGGCACTGCTGTTGGGAATTACAGCCGCACTTTACCGTAACTCAGTTTATGACCGTACGGTAAACGCGCTAACACTGACCACGATTTCATTCCCCGAATTCTTCTTGGCATACCTTTTGATTTTGTTCTTCTCGTCGTTATGGCCTGTGTTTCCATCCTTGGCGAATGTAAACGCTGAAACAGAATTGGCAGAGCGGATTTACAAATGCGTTCTACCTGCCCTGACGCTTACACTTGTGATCGTTGCGCATATGATGCGGATGACACGTGCGGCACTGATCAATCTATTGGCAAGCCCGTATATCGAGATGTCTCAGCTTAAAGGTATCTCAAAAGCCAAGGTGATTTTGCGCCACGCACTGCCAAATGCATGGGCGCCGATTGCGACGGTTATTGCCTTTAACCTTGCGTATCTTGTCGTTGGCGTTGTGGTTGTCGAAGTTGTGTTTGTATACCCTGGTATCGGCCAGTTGATGGTTGATGCGGTTACAACGCGCGACATACCGGTTGTTCAAGCCTGTGCATTAATTTTCGCCACAACCTATATCCTTCTTAACCTGACAGCCGACATCCTCGGCATTGTCACGAACCCAAGATTGTTGCACCCAAGATGACAGACTCTACACAAAGCTATTCAGCGGCTGCAGAAGTCGGCCAACTTCGGGAACGTCGTACAAGATGGCAAATCATCAAGATTGAGCTTGCGAAAGCACCTTACTCGGCTTGGTTTGGTTTAATCGTAATTGCATTTTATCTTTTCGTTGCGCTCTTTGCACCTTTACTCGCACCGCATGGTGAGGCAGAAATTTTCTCTCAATCCTTTGCCCCTTGGGGTGGAGAACATGTGTTTGGTACGGACCAAATTGGACGCGATATTTTTTCGCGTTTGATTTTTGGCGCACGAAACACAATGGGCATTGCTCTTGCGACAACACTCATGTCCTTCACAATTGGTGGCGGGCTGGGATTGGTTGCAGCAATTTCCGGCGGTTGGACGGATCAATTGCTTAGCCGTGCGGTTGACGTGCTTATGGCAATTCCAGGACTTATCTTTGCGCTGATGTTGCTTACGATCTTTGGCTCCAGCATTTTATCACTAATCATGATTATTGCGGTCTTGGACAGCACGCGTGTATTCAGATTAACGCGCTCTGTCGCTGTCAGTGTTGTTGTTATGGATTACGTCGAAGCTGCAAAACTGCGTGGTGAAAAACTACCGTGGATTATGCGACGCGAAATTCTGCCAAATATTATGCCACCATTGATTGCTGAATTTGGTTTGCGCTTTAGCTTTGTATTTTTGACGATCGCGGCGCTCAGTTTCCTGGGGCTTGGCATTCAGCCACCCACAGCCGATTGGGGGTCAATGGTACGCGACAATGCATCCATGATCCAATTTGCGAAATATGATTTAACCGCCGCTTTAACCCCGATGATACCAGCTGGTGCCATCGCCCTTCTTACTGTGGCCGTGAACTTCGTCGTTGACTGGTTCTTGCATAAAACAAGTGGATTAAACGATGAGCACTAAACGCGGTAAAAAAGGTGACGTCCTTCTTGAAATGAAGGACGTAAAGGTTGATGGCTTTTCAGATGAACGCTGGCACAAGATTATCAAAGGTATTGATATAACCCTTCACAGGGGTGAAGTGATGGGTCTGATTGGCGAGTCTGGTGCGGGTAAGTCCACCCTAGGGTTGGCTGCGATGGGTTTTACAAAACCAGGTTGTAAAATCACTTCTGGATCCATTATATTCGATGGCCAAGATTTGGTCTTGGCAAGCGATGAGGAAAAGCGCGCTCTTTGGGGAACGAGAATTGCATATGTTGCACAATCTGCTGCTGCGTCTTTTAATCCTGCACATCGATTGCTTGACCAAACGGTAGAAGCAAGTTTGAACCAAGGGTTACAACCCCGCGCCGCCGCCGAAGCAGATGCGCGCGATTTATATGGGCAATTACAATTGCCAGATCCAGAAAACATTGGTGATCGTTATCCCCATCAGGTGTCTGGTGGCCAATTGCAACGCATGATGACGGCTATGGCGATGTCACCGCGACCTGATTTGATTATTTTCGATGAACCTACAACGGCGCTGGATGTAACCACACAAGTCGAAGTTCTGGTCGCAATGCGGGAGATTGTTGAAAAATTCAACACTGCAGCACTTTATATCACGCATGATTTAGCAGTGGTTGCGCAAATGGCTGATGTCATAAAAGTTTTGCGTTACGGTAATGAAGTTGAGGAAGCTGAAACGCGCCAGATGCTGGAGTCTCCAAAAGAAGACTATACCAAATCGCTTTGGTCAGTTCGTGCACTTGAAAAAACAGAATCTCCCAGCGACGACGTCGTACTTTCAATCGACAATGTGGATGCTGCCTATGGTGGCGGTGTAAAAGTTTTACACGACGTAAGCATTCGCATTCCACGTGGCCGCACAGTCGCGGTTGTCGGCGAAAGTGGCTCTGGTAAGTCCACGACAGCGCGGGTGATCACTGGGCTACTCCCTCCAATGACAGGATCTGTTCAGTTTAACGGTGAACCGCTGCCAGCAGCCTTGAAGGATCGTACCAAGGATCAATTGCAACGCATTCAGATGATCTATCAGAGTGCTGATACCGCAATGAACCCACGCCAGACGATTGCCGAAACGATCGGGCGCCCTTTGGAGTTTTATCACGGCCTAACGGGTAAAGCGAAGCAAGAGCGTATCTTGGAACTGCTCGAAATGATTGAACTTGATCAAAGCTTTTATGATCGTTTTCCAAACGAGCTATCAGGTGGTCAAAAACAACGTGTTTGTATTGCGCGCGCACTGGCCGCAGACCCCGAAATTATAATCTGCGATGAAGTCACCTCCGCACTCGATCAAATCGTTCAAGAGGGCATTTTGAAACTCTTGTTACGGTTGCAAAAAGATTACAACATTACCTACCTGTTTATCACCCACGACATCGCCGTCGTCCAAGCTATATCGGATGAGATTGTGGTTATGTACCAAGGTGCAGTTGTCGAACAAGGCGGGAAAAATGAAATTATGTCACCGCCATATCCAGATTACACACAGCTGTTACTAAACTCGGTTCCCGACATGGATCCAGATTGGTTAACAAACCTAGTAGAAGCACGCGGTTGATTTTAACTTAGCTTTGTCGGACGAACTTAACGGCTCCGGAGCTGTTCTTTGATTCTGCGCAATGATAAAGTAAAATATCGTCAAAGACTTCAAAACCAGCTCTCAAATCATCCGCTTGGCGGTTTTATATTATGTCAGGCACCCGCCTAGTTTTCGCCAAGGTGTTGCAAATATATAAGAAAACCGGAAATCTGCGCGCTGTTCAATTGTTGTTTGGGCACTCAAAAATGGACAGCAAGTTTAGATACTTGTGTGTCGAGTTAGAAGATGCGTTGGCAATTTCAGAAACCACCGAAATATTGCAGGCATATAATGCCTCGAAAGCAAACATTTCTTAACAATTGTAACATTGATTCAGATCAATTCGCGAAACGCAGAATTGTGCTACTTCAAACAACTGAGTTGCAGACCATTTTAATGACACCGAATTTAAATTAGATGCAGAGGCCAATAATCAACCATGTCGCAAGACAAAAAGACATACCCCGACCTTCCCCTAGAAGACACAGGGTTGACCAACGTTAAACTGACAAGCGCCCCTAAAACCGTTGGGCAATCACGATTGCTGTTGGTTCCATTGTTGATGGCCACTCTGTTTTTAGGCGCCGTTATCGGCATGTATTTCCAACCGCCGGGGCTTAGGGTATTTTTCAATACTACAGGATTACAGCCGGGTGCAGGTACCGATACGCCCATCGCCGTCGCCATCCAGCAGGTTGTTAATCAAGAACAAATCGCAGTCATCAGCGAAGGTGATGTTGTCGCACTCGGCCGCATCATCCCGCGCGGTGATGTGATTAGCGTGGCGACACCTTCTGGAGCTGGTGATGCGCGGATTGCAGAATTGGGGGTTACTATTGGCGATGAGGTTCAGGCCGGCGACATCCTTGCGATCCTTGACAATCTGCCCCAACTCCAAAGTACAGTTACTTCTGCACAAGCAGCATTGCGCGTACGAGAGGCAAGCCTAGCACAGACCCGCGCATCAAACACGGCAAGCCGCGCCGAAGCGCAGGCCTCACTTGAACGCACTCAAGCTGCGGCAACCGTCGCGCAATCTGAATTGGATCGCGTCACTACACTGCTTGAACGAGGTGTAATCACCCGCGCCAGTTTTGACCAGATTGTCGCCACCGCGACCCAAGCCGCGCGCGACGTTGAACGTGCTCAGGCAACCTTGTCACGCTATGCGACTGGGTCAGAAACCGTTCAAGCTGACATTGCTGTCGCAGAGGCTAATCTGGATGCCGCGCGTGCCACGCTTGCCAGTACACAACAGGATTTGGATCGTGCCTATGTGCGTGCGCCTGTTCGTGGCAAAGTTCTCGATATCAACGTACGCGCGGGCGAACGTCCCGGAACTGCGGGGATCTTAGATCTTGGTGACACCTCGCAAATGATGGTCGAAGCAGAGGTTTACCAAACCATGATTGGCCGCGTTACAATCGGTGATCCAGCGGTCATTAGCGCGGATGCATTGGCGCAGGATTTGACGGGCAAAGTCTCTGCCATCGGGCTTGAAATCGGGCGACAGTCAATCACCTCTGACGATCCAGCAGCTAACACCGATGCGCGGGTCGTTGATGTGATTGTGACCCTTGATGCCGCATCTTCCCCCTTCGCGGCACCATACACTAACCTTGAAGCCATTGTACGTATCGACGCTGGCCGCATCCCTTGAGCCGCTTGTTGACCCTTTTGTTTGGCCGGTTGCCTATTGGCTGGTTGCAATTGACCCACAGTCGGGGCCGGTTTTTCGCCGCAGTGGCTGGCGTGGCCTTTGCCAATCTTTTGGTGTTCATGCAGCTTGGCATTATGGGCGCACTGAACAGCTCAACTGAGGCCCCATATGCGATGCTAAACGCAGATATCATCCTTTCATCCAAGGACGGGAATACTTTGACGGATGGAGGACACATACCTCGCACCCGAATGTTTCAGGCACTTGGCGTAGCGGGCGTTACAGAAGGCACGCCTCTATTCATTGGAAATCTACCTTTCACCCTTGATGATGGATCATCGGTGTCTCTTCTTAGTTTTGGCATGGATGTCACCAAGCCCCATTTCGCAGGCCAAGCTATTGCACCCTTGTTGGAAAATTTGAACATTGAAAGCACGGTCTTGCTGGACGAAGGGACGCGTGGCATGCCTGCTTTGGTCATTGACGACCTCATGGAAGGGGGCCGTTTCAGTTTTGAGACAGGCGGCAACACCCTTACGGCTGTTGGCACAATGGATGTGGGTGGTGGTTTTTTGGCTGACGGGATGATGATCATGTCCGATCAAACATTTTTGCGGGCGTTTCCCAACAGAACCAGCGGCGCGCCCAATCACATTCTGATCCATATTGCTGATGGCGTTGCCGTTGATACAGTAGTTGCCCGTCTGACCGAGGCTATACCAAGCAGCAATTTACGCATCCAAAGCCTGCAGGCCTCCGCCAACAGCGATTTGGTTTATATGTCGACCGAACGCCCAACAGGTATCATCTTTGGTTTTGGCGTTTTCATGGGGGTCCTCGTCGGACTGGTCATTGTCTATCAAGTGTTGTCTACCGACGTTGCTGAACACTTGCGCGAATATGCGACTTTCAAAGCTATGGGATATGGCCAACCGTTCTTTCTCGGCATTGTGTTCGAGCAGGCGATTATCCTTGCAGTTTTCGGCTTTATCCCCGGTTTTTTTGTCTCTCTCGGGCTTTATGCTGGGATGGTGTCCTTCACGGGCTTACCGGTCGAAATGGACGTCAACCGCGCGATCCTTGTGTTCTTTGGCACCCTTGCGGCGTGCAGCCTGTCAGGGGCGATTGCCACTCGCAGGCTTGCCAACGCAGATCCAGCGGATTTATTCTAATGACTGATGCACCCATTACGACACGCGGCCTTGATCACTATTTCGGCTTAGGTGATGCCCGCAAGCAGGCGATCTTTGACATCAATCTGGATATTGCCCGTGGCAGCCTGACGGTTCTTATGGGGCCTTCTGGCTCTGGTAAAACAACACTGCTCACCTTAATCGGTTGCCTGCGCGAAGTAAAAGATGGCCATGTTCAAGTCCTCAACAATGACCTCAATGGCGCAAGTGAAGCGGTGCTGGTCGATCTTCGCCGCCGTCTTGGGTTTATTTTTCAAGCCCACAACCTGCATGAAAGCCTGACCGCCACGCAAAACGTATTGATGGGGCTTCAAGTGCACGGCAGTGGCAACGCTGTGAAACAGCGCAAAGCAGCGCATCACATCCTTGACCTGCTCGGCCTTGCGGATCGACGAAATTACCTTCCTGGAAACCTATCTGGCGGCCAAAAACAACGTGTCGCAGTGGCGCGCGCATTGGTATCAAACCCCGAGATAATTCTGGCCGATGAACCCACCGCAGCCTTGGATAAAGAGTCCGGTCACACAGTCGTCCAAATGCTCAAATCCCTTGGAAAAATCCGCGGCACCACCACAGTGATGGTCACGCATGATCCGCGAATCCTTGAAATGGCCGATCGGATAATCACTCTAGAAGACGGGCGGATTGTCATGGACAAACTGCAATAGCGACCCCACCTTTCGTGTGCGGTCATCCAACCGGCGTGTGATTTCCCCAAAGCAAACATTTTTCAACAATCGCATGTTATTTCTACTGCCCAAGAGCCGACATACTAAACGGCCTTTAAAACGTTATTTCTTCCCCAATATACCAGGTAAATCTAACCCATTTTCTTTGGCGCAATCTATCGCTATTTCATATCCCGCGTCTGCGTGGCGCATGACGCCCGTTGCAGGATCATTCCACAAGACATTTGCTATACGTCGATCCGCATCTTCGGAACCATCGCAACAAATCACCATGCCAGAGTGTTGTGAAAAGCCCATCCCAACGCCCCCACCATGATGTAGTGATACCCAAGTTGCACCGCTGGCAACATTCAACATTGCATTCAGCAATGGCCAATCTGAAACGGCATCAGATCCGTCTTTCATGGCTTCTGTTTCGCGGTTGGGCGAGGCAACGGAACCGCTGTCCAAATGATCACGTCCAATAACGACAGGTGCGGATAATTCGCCCGTGCGTACCATCTCGTTAAACGCCAACCCCAGTTTATGGCGTACACCCAAACCAACCCAACAAATACGTGCAGGCAGGCCTTGGAACGCAATGCGATCACGCGCCATGTCTAACCAGTTATGCAAATGCGGATCATCAATCAGTTCTTTGACCTTGGCATCTGTTTTATAAATATCCTCTGGATCACCGGACAATGCAGCCCAACGAAATGGGCCAACGCCACGACAGAATAGAGGGCGAATATATGCGGGTACAAACCCCGGAAAATCAAAGGCATTTGTCAGCCCTTCCTCCAACGCCACTTGGCGAATGTTATTGCCGTAATCGAATGTGGGAACACCAGCGTTATGGAAATCAACCATTGCTGCAACATGTATTTTCATGCTCGCTCGCGCCGCTTTTTCTACGGCTTTTGGATCGCTTTCGCGCTTCACTTTCCATTCGCCCATTGTCCAATCTTGGGGTAGGTATCCGTTGATTGGATCATGCGCACTGGTTTGATCTGTCACCATATCGGGATGGATACCACGCTTGACCAATTCAGGGAAAATATCCGCAGCATTGCCCAACAATCCAACTGATTTTGCTTCGCCTGCCGCTGTCCAGCGCTCAATCATTTCTAACGCTTCGTCCAATGTATCGGCACGTTCATCTACGTATTTTGTACGTAGACGGAAAT
>Ga0209532_1002870_pt1 | contig 11808 bp, 10 predicted proteins | sample COG_02_FD_184746 | JGI IMG/M metagenome (GOLD analysis project Ga0209532, IMG submission 184746) | Pelagic Microbial community sample from North Sea - COGITO 998_met_02 (SPAdes) (version 2) | ecosystem: Environmental > Aquatic > Marine > Neritic zone/Coastal water | place: Helgoland, sampling... | reverse complement strand
GAAGACATCAAAACAGGGTTAATAAAATACCAGCTTGTTAAATATGATCTTTACTATTAAAAAGTTTAATGAATTATCAACTCATGAGTTGTATGCTGTTTTACAACTTAGAGCTGAAGTTTTTGTAGTAGAGCAAGATTGTGTGTATCTAGATCTAGACAATAAAGATCAAAAAGCGTATCATGTATTAGGAGTTTTAGATACCAAAATAGTAGCGTATGCAAGAATTTTTAAACCTGGTGATTATTTTTTAGAATCAAGTATTGGAAGAATCGTTGTAAAAACAGAATTTAGAAAACTTCAATATGGATACCAATTAGTTGAAAATTCAATACAATTTATAGAAAAGCATTTACAAGAAAACAACATTCTTATCTCTGCACAATCATATCTTTTTAAATTTTATAGTTCATTAGGTTTTACTCAAATAGGAGAAGAATATTTAGAAGATGGTATTCCTCACATTAAAATGCTTAGAAATTAAAAAAACTAGGCACCTCTTTAACCTCACCTAGTTCTAAATTTCCTAATAAAATAGATCCTACTCTAATTCTTATTAACCGTAATGTTGGAAAACCAACGGCTGCTGTCATCTTTCTTACCTGTCTAAATTTACCTTCTTTTAAAGTAATAGAAATCCAACTTGTTGGTCCATGTCTTTTATCTCTAATTTTTTGTGTTCTATCTTTAAAGTTTGGAATAAGTATTACAGAAGCTTTACAAGGTTTGGTCGTATATTTTTTTCCTTTAAAACCAATAATAACCCCGCTTTTTAAAATATTTATATCTTTTTGTGTAATACAACCATCTACTTGAGCATAATATTCTTTTTCAACTTTTTTACTTCTTATTTCTTCACTTACTTTACCGTCTGTTGTTAGTAAAAGAAGTCCCTCAGAATTTACATCCAATCTACCAATCGCCATTGTTTTATCTGGAAAATTAAAAAACTCTCCCAATAATTTTTTTTCTCTTTTGTGAGGATTAATAAATTGGGAAATTGTGCCGTAAGGTTTGTGGAAAACAAAATGTTGGTGGATATCCATAAAAAAAGAGGCTATAAATTCATTCAAAAATAATCTTTTTTCATTTATAATTGCTAATCAAATTTTGTACCTTGTCGTACTTTTTAAAAATTAAATAAGCAGTATTTATGGCAGCAGACAAAGAAAAACAAGCAAAACTTAAAGCCCTTCAGTTAACCCTAGATAAACTAGATAAAACCTACGGAAAAGGGTCTGTTATGAAAATGGGAGATAGCGTTGTTGAAGAAGTAGAAGCAATTTCATCTGGTTCTTTAGGTTTAGATTTAGCGCTTGGTGTTGGAGGATATCCAAGAGGGAGAGTTATAGAAATTTACGGCCCAGAATCTTCAGGTAAAACAACGCTTACTTTACACGCTATTGCTGAAGCACAAAAAGCTGGAGGAATTGCTGCTTTCATTGATGCTGAACATGCTTTTGATCGTTTTTATGCTGCAAACCTTGGTGTAGATATTGATAATTTAATAATTTCACAGCCAGATCATGGAGAGCAAGCTTTAGAAATTGCAGACAATTTAATTCGTTCAGGAGCTATAGATATTGTTGTTATAGATTCAGTGGCTGCCTTAACACCAAAGTCTGAAATTGAAGGGGAGATGGGAGACTCAAAAATGGGACTTCATGCACGATTAATGTCTCAGGCACTTCGTAAATTAACCGGAACAATTAGCAAAACAAAATGTACTGTTATTTTTATTAATCAATTACGAGAGAAAATAGGCGTTATGTTTGGAAATCCAGAAACAACAACTGGAGGTAATGCTCTAAAATTTTACGCCTCTGTTCGATTAGATATTAGAAGACGAACACAAATAAAAGATAGCGATAGAGTAATTGGAAATCAAACAAAAGTTAAAGTTGTTAAGAATAAGGTTGCACCACCTTTTCAAATTGCAGAATTTGATATTATGTATGGAGAAGGTATTTCTAAAGTTGGAGAGGTTCTTGATATTGGTGTTGAGTTAGGGATTGTAAAGAAAAGTGGTTCTTGGTTTAGTTACGGTGAAACCAAATTAGGTCAAGGAAGAGACGCTGTTAAGTCTTTAATAAAAGACAATCCTGATTTAGCAGAAGAATTAGAAGGAAAAATTAAAGAAGCCATTGATAATCAATAAGAGTAAATTTTTAAAAAACCACTAATTTATTAGTGGTTTTTTAAGTTTTATACCCCTGTACTACCAAATCCTCCGGTGCCCCTTTCGGTTTCATTCAAGAATGTTACTTTTTCCCATTTAATTTGTTCGTGTTTTGCAATTACTAATTGAGCAATTCTATCTCCATCATTTATTACAAATTTATCCAAGGATAAATTAACTAAAATAACACCAATTTCACCCCTATAATCTGCATCTATAGTTCCTGGACTATTAAGAACGGTAATACCTTTTTTAGCCGCTAAACCACTACGAGGTCTTACTTGAGCTTCTAAGCCTTTAGGTAGTGCAATAAATAAACCTGTTTTTATAATAGTTCTCTCTAAAGATTTTAGAGTAATTGGCTCGTTTATATGGGCTCTGAGATCCATACCAGCAGAAAGAGTTGTTTCATATGAAGGCAAATCGTGCTTAGATTTATTAATTATTTGTACATTCATTATTGTTGTATTGATTAAAACAAATATAATAAATCAACCTAGTAATAGATATTAGATATAAGAATTATTACTTTTGAAAAAAAATTTAATTTTTAAATGAATAATCAGCTTAAAGTAGCGGTTCTTGGCGGGGGCAGTTGGGCAACAGCCATTGTTAAAATGTTGTGTGAAAATTTAGATGTTGTTGGCTGGTACATGCGAAGTACATTCGTTTTAGAACAGATAAAAATAAATAAACACAACCCCAATTATTTAAGCTCCGCAGAACTTCACCCATCTCAATTAAATCTTTCAAACGATATCAACGAGGTTGTGTCTAATTATGACATATTAATATTTGCAATCCCCTCTGCCTTTTTAACCTTAGAACTTAAGAAATTAACGCAGGGTTTAGAGCATAAAATAATTTTTTCAGCAATTAAAGGAATCGTTCCAGAAACAGGATTAATTGTAGGGGAGCATTTTCACGAAAAACACAATATTCCTTATAAAAATATTGGAGTCATTACGGGGCCATGTCACGCAGAAGAGGTTGCTATGGAAAGACTTTCGTATTTAACAATAGCTTGTCAAGATGAAGACAAAGCTAAGATGGTAGGAGAATGGATAAAAAGTAGGTACATCCGTGTTAAAATATCAGATGATATTATAGGAACAGAATATGCCGCCATGTTAAAAAACATTTTTTCTATTGCAGCAGGAATATCTCACGGTTTAGGCTATGGAGATAATTTTCAATCTGTACTCATGAGTAACTCAATTCGAGAAATGAAGCGCTTTATAAAAAAAGTTCATAAAATGAAGAGAAACATTAATAACTCCGCATATTTAGGCGATTTATTAGTAACTGGTTATTCTACTTTCAGCAGAAATAGAATGTTTGGCAATATGATAGGTAAGGGGTATACCGTTAAATCTGCAATGTTAGAAATGAGTATGGTGGCAGAGGGATATTATGCTACTGAAAGTTCCTATAAAATTAAAAATAAAAATGGTGCAAGAACCCCTATTATTGACGCAGTTTACGCAGTTCTTTATCAAGGTAAAGAGGCTAAAGCAATTTTCAAAAAGCTAACAGAGCATCTAGATTAATACGATTTTACTCTTCGATATTAGCAACATTACACACTTTTATTTACTACTTTTGTTGTAAATACAACATTTTGTTGTAAATACAACACCTATGAAAACAATACAAGAATCGGTTGAAAGTATTATTCGAAAAACACCTTTTATTGAGGAGGCGCTGAACGAAAAGTTAATAAATGTTTCTTCCCTGGCCAGAATTATACTTCCAAAAGTAGATAAAATGTTAAAAAAACAAGTCAAAGTTGGAGCAGTAATGATGGCAATTAACAGAATATCACCCGCAAGCGAACTAAGAATACGAAAAAATATCAGAAAATTCACACTTTCTTTAGGAGACTTTATTGTTCGATCAGATTTAAGTGATTATACCTACAAAAACACAAAGTCTCTTTTAAAGGAAATTGCTAAAATTTTAACTGTAGCAGCAGATAATGATGATTCTTTTATCACTGTTTCAACAGGTATTTTTGAGACAAACATTGTAATAAGCCAACGCTTAAAGCCTTATATTAAAGAATTTTTTATACATGAGAGGTTAATTCACAATGTAGAAAACCTTGCCTCCATAACAATTAAATTACCAGATGGTAATTTAGAACAATCGGGTTTTTATTATTTTATTTTAAAACAATTAGCGTGGGCAGATATCCCACTTCAAGAAATAATATCAACAACAAATGAAATGACAATTGTTGTAAAAGAAATAGATATTAATCAAACATTTTCTATTCTAATGGATATGAAGAAATAATCCATAGTGTTAAAAAATAATATAATATAAATCAAAGTGTTATCTTCGTAGACCAATTATTAAGGCCAATAAACGAAAATCATTTATTTACCTTTTTATATTAAAAAAAAAATATTAAATATGTTAAAAAATTACTTTAAAAAACTATTGTTTTCCCTCTTTTTTCTATCAACTTCTTTTATTTTCTCTCAAACGGCAGAGCAAATTATAGAAATTAAAAAGGCTAACAATACACAAGAATTAAGGAACATTGAAGAATCTTCAAGACAAATATCAATAGAGGCTAAAGAGAAAGCTTTAGAAATGGCCTCTCAAAAAGGATGGGCAATAACCTATGTTGAAGACGGGGCTCTATATGAACTAATGAAGGTGTCTGATGATAATAAACCTATTTATTATAAAACACTTAACCAAAATGCAGCAATTTCAACTAGAGTAAACCACCTTAATACAGGAGGAAGTTTAGGTCTAGAGCTAGAGGGTCAAAATATGACGGCTTATGTTTGGGATGGCGGTTGGGTTTACACTAACCATCAAGAATTTGATGGACCCGGAGGAGATGACAGAGTCACTATTGGAGATGATGAAAATCAATACAGCGATCACGGAACACACGTAACAGGGACCATTTTAGCATCAGGTGTAAATCCAGAAGCAAAAGGAATGGCACCTCAAGCAAAAGGAGTGTCTTATCGATGGAGTCAAGATATTCCTGAGGGCGCAGCAGCAGCAGCAGACGGAATGTTACTATCTAATCACTCTTATGGGTATCCCTTAAATAACGTCCAAAATGGCGCAGGTATATATGGTTATGACGCTAAAGAGTTTGACGCTATTATGTACAATGCCCCTTATTATCTTCAGGTGGTTTCTGCTGGAAATGATGGTGGAAACAACTCAGCAAACACTGATCCCTTAGAAGGAAATTCACAGTTTGACAAGTTAACAGGAATGAATACGGCTAAAAATAATTTATCCGTTGCTAATGGTCAAGACGCTGACATAGATGCTGATGGAAACTTAATATCTATGAATAGAAATAATGGGAGTTCTGAGGGCCCAACAGATGATTTAAGAATAAAACCGGACATTACTGGTAACGGAACCGCTCTTTTATCTCCTACAAATGATAGTAACGGTTATGGAATTAAATCAGGTACCTCTATGTCTGGTCCAAATGTAATGGGTTCTTTATTGTTGGTTCAACAACACTATAATAATGTATATGGGTCTTTTATGTTGGGCGCCACCCTAAAAGGACTAGCACTTCATACCGCAGACGATATCACACCAGACAATTCTAATGGATCTTCTCAGGCATTATTTGGGCCAGACGCAACTACTGGATGGGGTTTATTAAACACAAAATTTGCTGTAGAAACAATTAATAAAGTTGGTTTTCAAAGTGTTATAAAAGAAAAAACGTTAAACAACGGAGATGTTTTTACTATGAATATTAAATCTGATGGAGCAAATCCACTAATGGTTTCAATTTCATGGACAGACGTTGCTGGAGAACAAAATAATGTTGTAAATGATCCTACCCCTGCATTAGTTAATGATTTAGATATTAGAGTTTCACAAGTTATTGACGGTGAAACAACCGAATACTTACCTTGGAAATTAACTTCTGTGAACACAAATGAACAAGGGGACAACTTAGTTGACCCATTTGAAAAAATAGAGATTGATGGTGCTTCAGGAGAATATGTAATTACAATTTCTCATAAAGGGGCTTTAGTGAATGATTCTCAAAATTATTCACTAATAGTAACCGGTTCTATTTCAGATATTAATTTATCTAGTATAAATCCTGAAATCATTCAATGTTCCACATCCGATGCTGAATTTAAGTTTGATTACACTCAACAAATCCAAACAACAACAGAAATTTCTGTTGATAATTTACCAGCAGGCGCAACGGCATCATTTTCACCCTCTTCAATAAGCGAAAATGGTGAGGTGGTTATGACTGTTGCAAATTTAGAAAGTGTTGCTGCCGGTTCATACGATATAAATGTAACAGCAAGTAATGGAGACGAAACACAAATTAAAAAAGTAGAACTAAGGGTGGTGCATCCAGACTTTTTAGACAACCCAATGAGTTTATCATTTCCGTTAAATGAAGAAGCGGGTGTCTTATTCCCAGAGATTGAATTATCTTGGAATGAAAACATAAACGCTGAATCATATACCGTAGAGGTGTCTGACAATCCATCATTTACAAACATTATAGCAACATCTACTCAGCCCGAGTTAAAGTTTACAGCTACAGGCCTTACCGAAAATAGTATTTATTATTGGAGAGTAAACCCAACAAATCAGTGTGGGCCAGCTATTTCTCCAGTCGTTTTTAGTTTTCAAACAGCTGAGTCAGAAGATTGTACAAATACATATACTGCCACAGATTTTGACAACGATCGTTTAGGAGGAGGTCCTAATGTAACAGCTTCATTACCGATTGAGATTACAGACGATTTAACTATTAGTAGGCTAAAAGTTAATGTAGACATTTCTCACGTTGCTATTGGAGAGCTAGTAGTATTATTACAAGAACCTGACGCTTTAGAAGCTAATACAACAGTTCTTTTTGAAAATGTTTGCGAACAAGTTGCCAATGTTACAGGAGCTGTATTTGATGACAACGGTCAAGATTTGGTATGTGGAACAGCTGATCCTGCAATTTCAGGAAATATAAAACCTGCACAAAGTTTAGATAGTTCTGCAGGAAAAAGTTCTCTAGGAACATGGTTGTTAATTGCGAACGATGAAACATTTCAAAACGGAGGAACTTTTACAACAGGAAGTTTAGATGGAGCAACAATAACCGTTTGTACAGCTCAAGCAAATACGTCTCTTCCAGAGTTTACATCTAATCCTATATCAGTTACTGCAAATCAAAGTACTGTATTTACATCTTCTGATATGTCAGCAACTACAGCGTCAGAGACGGCTTCTCAGCAAGTTTACACTATTGTTATGCTGCCAACAATGGGTGTAATTACTAAAAATGGTTCAGATTTATCTATTGGTGAAACTTTTACCCAAGCTGATGTAGATGCCGGTATTGTTGCATATTCAAACACGCAAACCGTATTATTTTCTGATTCATTTAAAGTAGACATTACCAACTCACTAAATGGTTGGTTACCAAATCAAGAGATTAATATTGAAGCAACTACATTAAGTACAAGTTCTTACAACTTATCAAATGTGTCTATATATCCAAACCCTTCAAATGGTATAATCAATGTTCGCTTTGAGACTTCATCAAACGATACTGTAAAAATAGAATTATTTGACTTACAAGGTAGAAGAGTTTATCGCTCTAATCACACAAGCAATCAATCGTTATTCGATGAACCAATAGCTACAGGAAAACTAGCCAACGGTATATATGTATTAAATGTGTCACAAGGAAATAAAAGCACAACGAAGAGAATTATTTTTTCGAAGTAATTTTTTTAAAAGACAAATGTTTTTATAAACGTTAAAATGAGGCTACTATGTAGCCTCATTTTTATTTACATTTATATTGAATTTATCTATTATGATCCAAAAAAGAAAAAACGATCCGTATGCAGCTTTAAGAATAAAAGAGTTTACTGTTTTTTTATTAGTACGTTTTGCTTTAGTTTTTGGATGGTCTATGCAGTTTATAGTAATTGAATGGAAGGTCTACGAACTCACAGGAGATCCAATATATCTAGGACTTATTGGCTTAATGGAAATCATACCCGCCCTATCAACAGCCTTGTTTGCAGGTCATATTGTAGATCAAAAAGAAAAAAGGAATCTACTGGCACTATGCATTGCTGCTTTTTCCTTAATAAGTTTTGGTCTCTTTTGGGTTACATCAGATGTAATAAGTAATACGCTTTCTACAGAAACAATTTTATACATTATTTATGCCTTTGTTTTCTTTGGTGGTTTCCTACGTGCTTTTTTTGGACCCATTATTTTTTCTTTAGTAGCCTTAATAGTTCCTAAAAAAATATATCCAAATGCAGCGACATGGAACAGTTCCCTGTGGCAAATGGCACGTGTTTTAGGGGTTTCTTTTGCTGGTTTCTCAATCAACTGGATTGGTGTTCATTGGTCTTTAAGTGTTATCTTTTTCTTAGTGGCTTTTTCTTTTTTTGTAGTATTCAAAATAAAAAGAAAACCCGTTTTAAACCCAAAGATTGGTGAGCCTATTATACAAAGCCTTAAAGAAGGTGTTCGTTTTGTGTTTAAAACAAAAGCAATTTTAGGCGCACTTACTTTAGATATGTTTTCTGTCTTATTTGGTGGGGCAATTGCTTTGTTGGCTGTTTTTGCTGAAGATATTTTAAAAGTAGGACCACAAGGATTTGGAATTTTAGTAGCAGCTCCATCAGTTGGTTCATTTTTAACCATGTTAGTAACCGCCTATATCCCCATTAGCAAAGATGCTGGGAAAAAATTATTAGCTGCTATTTTTGGTTTTGGTATTTGTATCATTGTTTTTGGAGCCTCTTCTGTATTTTGGATCTCTGTTACAGCTTTATTTTTCAGCGGTGTTACAGATGGCGTTTCTATGGTGATAAGACAAACGATTCTTCAACTTAAAACTCCAGACGAAATGCGAGGAAGAGTTTCTTCTGTGAATTCAATGTTTGTTGGGTCATCTAACGAGCTTGGGGCCTTTGAAAGTGGGCTAACAGCAAAATTAATGGGAACAGTTACTGCTGTAATTTTTGGAGGAACTATGACGCTGCTAACAGTTGTAACAACAGGAATCGTAAACCCAACTTTAAGAAACCTCGACCTTACCAAAGACTTAGAAGAACACGAAAAAAGCGAGTAAATTAATTAAAAGTAGTAATTAATTCCAGCGCCTTATTTAACTCTTCCTCCCTTTTTTCTTCCTCTTTCTTATCCCAACAAAAGTAATTAGTAAATTCATTTAAAACTATCGTTTTATAACGGTTTACACTGTCTATATCAAAATAAAACCTTCCGGTTCTTCTCATAAAAAAATCAATTGGCGTACAGGCCATTTCATAATGAATTGTGTACCAAACTTCTGCTTTTATCATTTTTTCATGAGGGCATTTATCAATGAATTCATCATATTTACTGAGTATAATATCTGTTTGTTTACCATAGTTATAGACAAGATATTGGGCATCTTTTTCACTAAACTTGCCCTCAAAAATTTTCTTGTAAATTACTTTTATATAATTTTTTACGTCATCAAAATTTTCAAATTTACCACCAGAAAGCAAGATGTATTCTGTTTGTGTTTTTTTAAACTCTTTAGAGAATCGTCTAAGGTATTTTTTAGCAACCAAGTCAATGATTCGTTCCGCCATTTTACGATACCCTGTTAGTTTTCCTCCAGCAATAGAAATTAATTCAGATTTAGCTACAAATATTTCATCCTTTCTTGACAATTCAGAGGCGGGCTTACCTTCTTCATGAATTAGGGGCCGAAGTCCTGCCCAAGAAGATTTTATATCAGCAATGGAGATCGATACATCAGGAAACATATTGTTCACTGCGGCTATAAGATACATGGCGTCTACCAAATCTGTTTTAACATCATTTTTATTACCCTGATAGTTTGTGTCTGTTGTTCCAAAGTAAGTGCTTTTACCTCTAGGAATTGCAAACATCATTCTCCCATCAGGAACATCAAAATAAACAGATTGTTTTATTGGTAATTTTTCGTGATTAACTACCAAATGCACACCTTTAGATAATCGTAGTTTTTTGTTGGTGTTTATTTGATTTTTTAAACGCAAACTGTCTACCCATGGGCCGGTAGCATTAATAACGTATTTTGATTTAATATTAAAAACTGTATTGGTTAAAACATCTTTTATTGTTGCGCCAACAACTCGATTATCATCATATAAGAACTCTAAAACCTCTGAGTAATTAATTGGTTTTGCATTATAACCTAAAGCTGTTTTTATAAGCTCTAATGAAAGACGAGCGTCATCTGTTCTGTATTCCGCATAGTAGCCAGCCCCTTTTAATATATGCTCAGGAAGTAAAGGCTCTTTTTCTAAAGCCTCTTTTTGATTTAGCATTTTGCGCTTGTCTTCACCCTCAACAGCCGCCAAGACATCATAGATTTTTAAGCCTACAGAAGTCAACCAGGAGCCATAAGTTCCTCCATCAACAAGAGGTAAGACCATTTTTTCAGGAACTACCAAATGTGGAGCTAATTTATGTACAATTGCTCGCTCAGTGCCAACCTCTTTAACTAACCAAAAATCAAACTGTTTTAAGTACCTTAATCCTCCATGAATTAACTTTGTAGATTTACTGCTAGTGCCAGAAGCAAAATCGTTTTTCTCTATTAGTGCTACCTTCATGCCTCTTGAGGCAGCATCTAAAGCAATACCGCTACCTGTGATGCCTCCACCAACAACCAACAAATCAAATTCAGTTGATTTTAGTTCATTAATGGTCTTTTCTCTGTCAAAAAAAGAAAAATGGTTCATAATGCCTTCCAATAGAGATAATTTAAAAGTGTCTCCACAAAAGAGAACAATTAAATCAGGTTTAATTAAATATATTGTTTTTTTCTCAATTATTAATTGAGAATGGTAAGCTTACTCTTATTTAGCGACAATTCCTCTCTTTTTAAGTTCAGGAATCATTCTCAAACCCCCTTCTTTAATTGTATTTTCTATGAAAGTAAATGTTTTGTCATATAAACGATCCTTCACAAAAAAAGTAACTTGAAATTGATTTGTAAGCTTAAATAAATCAGGCTGTATCCACTCTACTTTAGCAAATGAATGTGCGTCTAAAACATCAATTTTTTTACGCATAACTGAGCTTATATTTTTATCACCAAACCCTTTAGAAACAATTACCACCATTTCTAGACGGATATTGTTGTTATTTACAAGATAAACATTCCAATCGTTTGTATTATAAATAGTGTTGTATTCATATACAATTGCCATTTCAACATTAGAGATTTCAGGAATTATAATGTCTTTTTTCATGGAATTAATTGGGGTTATCGAGATGATTTTATGAATCGTCTGACAAAAAGGAATTAAAGTACAGATTTAAATTGCTCAAGAAAACGAACATCATTTTCATAAAACATTCTAATGTCTGGAATTTGATATAGTAACATGGCAATTCTCTCTATCCCCATTCCAAAAGCATATCCGCTATAAATAGATGGGTCTATATTGCAATTTTTAAGCACATTTGGGTCTACCATTCCGCAGCCCATAATCTCTAACCAACCAGTACCCTTTGTAATCTTATAATCTGTTTCAGTTTCTAGCCCCCAGTAAATGTCAACTTCTGCACTAGGTTCTGTAAAAGGAAAATAA
>Ga0209532_1002855_pt1 | contig 11861 bp, 9 predicted proteins | sample COG_02_FD_184746 | JGI IMG/M metagenome (GOLD analysis project Ga0209532, IMG submission 184746) | Pelagic Microbial community sample from North Sea - COGITO 998_met_02 (SPAdes) (version 2) | ecosystem: Environmental > Aquatic > Marine > Neritic zone/Coastal water | place: Helgoland, sampling... | reverse complement strand
GCCCATAGCGAGCAACTGCCTCCTGCAATGCTTGCGGGACATCTTGTTTTGCATGACCAGCGGCAAACAACAGAATCGGAAGAGCAACAACTCTCTTACAACCGCGAGCAGCAAGACGCTCTACGGCCATTCCAATTGTTGGCTCAATTACTTCCAGATAACCCAGTTCAACTGGAATATTCGGCAGAATCGCATCAACTTGTGCGACAACACTTTTGGTTTCAGCTGCCCCAACACGATTCGCTGTCCCGTGTCCGACAACAACTACCCCTGTTTCTGGCATCACAAGTTCTTCACAGATTTTCCAGAGTTTGCCACTACGATGAGATTGCGGTTCGTGGCAGTTCATTTAAACTCTTTACGTTAGTTCATGGATTCGTGTCTTGTACCTGCTATCGTACCGTCATTTTGAAAATTGTCTGCGTACTCGATTTGAAAATACTAGAACTTCTTGAAAATCGTTCCCTTCTTTGATTAGGAACTTGACTTCATGTCGAGCAGCTCAATTCCCAGTACGCCAATGCCACCAGAAGGCTGCCAGGGAGATTCAATGTTCCAGCTCGAAGCGACACTTGTACTTCAAATTGCGCAGCGGAATGGGCCTAGCTTTCTACTTCGCCCGAACCAAGATAATACGATAGGCCGAGCAGCAGAGGCAGACATTGTTGTAGCTGACAGACTCACGAGTCGCGGACACGCAGCGATATCAAGAGATGCTTCCAACGGTGAATGGCAGATTCGCGATCTGGAAAGCCGTAATGGCACCTGGGTCGATGGCCAACGTGTCACAGAAATATTGCTTCGGCCTGAAATGTCGATTCGAATCGGTACAACCGAATTTATTTTTCGAATCCCTTCGAGACGCTCACCAGAAAAATCAAAGGATCAATCTGAAACTATTCTTCGGTGTGAGCCTGTTGGTGAAATCGAGGGACACAACTTTCAGCGTGCACGTGATGGGGTTATTGATGAAGGCCGCCGCACGATGCTACTTTATCAGACCAGCATTCACCTTTTAGCCTCACGATCAATCGAAGACGTTATTGCGGCGACTGTAGAAATTGCTGCCGAACATACCGGAGCCGACGCAGTTGGCTGGTTTGAACTTCATGAAATGAATGCTCTGGAGTCTGTTTTGGTAGTTCCACCATCGAGCGACCTCACAGAGCGTCTCGAAGAATCTCACTGTCATGAATTCATTCGTGATGGGCATGCCGTATGGGCAAGACGAGATCGTCACAACGAAAGTGATAACAATCACACCTATGGACTCATGTTTATTCCTGTACTCGATGGCGAACACCCTTGGGCAGCACTGTGCGCAACTGCCGAAAATGACCGCTTACAGGAAAATGATTTTGGTTTTTTTGTCTCGCTTATCAGCCTTGCCTCAGCTGCATGCGCAGGGCACAGAAGAGCTACGAAATCAGGTCAGCCAAAACCCGTAGCATCACTCGCTGGGGTTGATACAGTTGATGCGACGCCTGAAGAATTACAGACGATGGCCTTTCCTGATTTTCAAAAAATTTCAGAAAACCTCAGAGGCTCACTGCGACTAGATGACTGGCAGAAGATATTGATTGCAGAGGCCTTACGCAGAACGGAAGGAAGAATACCCGAGGCTGCAGAAGAGCTTGGAATCAGTCGAGCCACTCTCTATCGAAAAATAGAACATCTCGATCTTAATCGTGAGGCGTTTATTCGTGATGATTCAACTAATGTGACACAGACCGAACTACCCAAACCGAATTAGGTTCTTCTTTTTCTAGTCATTCAATTTACGAATAGACCGTGCAACATTCATCAAGATTGCACCGACACAGAAGAGTGTGAGCACCGCTACAACAAATGGCATCGCATGAGATGAATGCGCGGCAAACAAAAGAGATCCGACGAGTGGTCCAAGAATGCGACCAAGCGAGGCAAAAGACTGATTTACCCCTAACACCTCTCCCTGCTCAGACGAATCTGCGGATCGGGAAACGAGCGCAGAAACTGAAGGATTCACAAAAGCAAATCCCCACACCGCGAATGCCGAGGCAATATAAAAAGCAGTCTTCAGACTACCCCCCGGATCATTTGGGGCTGTGGTCAGATCAGTACCTCCCCCCCCTTGGAACAACAACCAAGAAACGATAGCCAGCCCACCAAGTCCTAAGATCATCTGAATGAGACCGACAGTCATCAACGATATTTCGGAATATCGTTTGGCGAGAGGACGATAAAGGCCACCTGCCACAACCAAAACTGCACCGATAGCGGCGAATACCAAAAAGTTATCGTCGTCCGCCATTCCAAAAGCGGCCCGAGTAAAACGCGCGAGTGTTGCCTCGAAATTGGCGAATGAAAAGATCGCCAGGAAATAAATAAGAATCAGACCACCAACTGCCGGGATTCGGAGGACGGACAGGGTTCGACTGATACTGAAGAATTCCTTTGCTGCATTTCGACCTGGAACTCTCGTCTCACGAAAAACGAAAACTGCTAAGAGAAGCGCTACGAATGAGAGGAGTGACGCAAGCGCTCCAACGCCCCATGGCCGCTCATTGAAAATGATCAAGCCGAAGTAAGCGATAAGCGGGCCAAGCGTAAATCCTGCCCCAAATGCGATGCCTATTAATGCCATACCCCGTGCTCGCCGTTCTGGCGTAGTGCAATCTGCAATCACGGCAGCTGCAGTCCCCACACTTGCCCCGGCAATTCCCGCTCCAACCCGTGAAAATAACATCAGACCCAATGCAAGTTGCGATTGATCAAATGGCAAAGACACGGCATATCCATATAACGCGTAAAATACTACCGAACCCAGCAGGCTCAAAATCAAGAGTGGCTTTCTTCCAAATCTGTCGGACAGTCGCCCCCATATCGGACTGAAAATAAATTGCATTAGTGAGAAAACCGAAAACAAAATACCTATGATTCCGCCGGCTACTATTGGCGACACACCGAGTTCACTTAAATACGGCTCCGCCTGTCTTGGCATCACTGGCAAAACGATACCGAATCCCAGGAGATCAATAAAAACTGTCAAAAAAACAATGAGAAGAGCAAACCGAGGGGGGGTTTTCTCAGGTACTGGCTGTGATGTCATGGTGAACTCGTTATTAGTGAACTGGGTAGAGCGACTTCGTCGCAGATTGGTATGATATGTGGAATGAAGCGTGGAACCAAAAAACAACCTGCAGATCTTCCTGAGGATGCCCTGAGCGTGTCGCAGGTAACCGCTCGCGTCAAGGATCACCTTGAATCACGGTTTACTGATGTATGGGTTACAGGTGAAGTCACCAATTTAGTGACTGCCGGGTCCGGTCATATTTACTTAGGACTCAAAGACGAAACAGCACTCCTTCGCAGTGTGATCTGGAGAGGCACTCGAGGCTCACTTGCCATAGAGCCTACCGATGGCATGGAGGTGGTCTGTCACGGCCGGATCGAAGTTTACCCTCCCAGAGGGAGCTACCAACTGACAATCGACCGTTGTCATGCTTTAGGAATGGGCACACTCGAGGCAAAACTACGTGAATTACATGCACGCCTTGAGGAAGAGGGTCTCTTTTCTGCTGCTAGAAAACGAAGTCTGCCCCGGTACCCTCGTCGTATTGGACTTATTACTAGCGCATCCGGAGCTGCCGTTTCAGACTTTCTCACAACCCTTGTAAACCGCTGGCCGATTGCTGACGTCGTGCTTTTTCCATCTCGCGTGCAGGGAGCTGGTGCAGCAGAGGAATTGGCTTCGGAGTTAGTGAAGGCAGAGCAAATACATCCACCGCTTGACGTCATCGCAATTGTTCGTGGCGGTGGAAGCCTTGAAGACCTCTGGTCATTCAATGAAGAGATTCTCGTGCGGGCAGTTGCTGCGTCCACAATCCCAATCATTTCTGGAATTGGCCACGAAATTGATCTCTCTCTTGTTGACCTCGTCGCAGATGTCCGTGGCTTGACCCCAACTGATGCTGCTGTCCACATTGCGGTAGAGCGCCAACAGGTTCTCGATCACCTACGACTTTCTGGAAAAAGAATGAATCAGGAGTTGGTTCAACGCGTTACATCAGCCCGCCAAAAACTGAATCGACTCGCTGCTGCACAACCTCTTGCATCACCATACCGTGAAATCAATATGACGCGTCGCCTTCTCAACGAAAAGGCCCTACGATTACAGCACGAGGGATTCCAGAAGACACAACAAGCGAAGAATCAATTGTCCTCAGCTGCAGCTCTCCTTGAAGCAAACAACCCTCTTGGAATTCTTTCCCGCGGTTACTCAGTCACAACAAATGCAACAACAAACGAGTCCATCAACTCGTGGCATCAAGCTCCTTCTGGAACCTCCATTATCACAAGGCTAGCCGAGGGTGAACTGTACAGTCGTGTTGAACGAAGCGAGGAGTCAAGACACCGCGACGCGGGCGGAAATTTCGAAGACACGTAATAAGACGAGGGCGGGTATGACTGAAAAAAGTTCAAAAACAAATAAGAAACAACCTTCTTTCGAAGAATCACTCGTTGAACTCGACGTGATCATTCACAAGATGGAGTCCCGAGATTTAGGGCTCACAGAATCTCTTGCCGCATACGAAAAAGGCGTCTCCTTATTGCGTCACCTGCATGAAGAGCTCAGTGATATAGAGCAGCGAGTTGTCACTCTCGTGCGAATTGACGAAGATGGGAGTCCGGTTTTCGAGAACGCCACCAGCACAGCTGAAAGCGAAACCGGTTCGAGAAGAACAACGACAAAGGGGAAGACGCGGAAAGCCACACGAAAACGACAAAAGACCTCCACTGATCAGCAAGGGCTTCGACATCAACTGCCCGGAATGGACGACCCCACCGCTGAAACGTAAAATACGGGTAGAAACTCACTGATTAACAAGAGGGTGGGCACCTTTCGATATGCTGGTCTGAGTAAAACTCTGATTCTGATTCTTTTTTTGAGATTTTATGGACACCTCTGCCGACTCTTTACAAAAGCTGGTTCAAGAAACACTCACGAAAGTTCAGGAGTTTATCAACCCGCGACTCGAATCTGCTCTGACGTTTTCTGATCAGGCATCCCCTCGATTGGTCGAGTCGATGCGGCATGCTCTGTTGGCGCCGGGAAAAAGGCTTCGCCCCGCCTTGGCATTGGAAGCATCGCGGACGTGTGGGGGAACCTGGGAACAAGCAACTCCGGCTGCTCTGGCGGTTGAGATGATTCATGCGTACTCCCTCGTTCATGATGATCTTCCTGCAATGGACGACGATGATTTACGACGAGGTCGTCCAACCTGCCATCGTGCTTTTGATGAAGCGACGGCAATACTTTGCGGTGATGCTCTCCAGCCGCTCGCATTTCAGGTACTCGCCAGTGGCATGCCCGTAGATGTTGTTCCCGAAGCCTGTCGAGTATTAGCACAAGCAGCAGGTGCAGAGTCACTCGTTGGTGGACAAGTGGACGATCTCGCTGCAGAGCGAGGCTGGGTTCCAAATCTCTCCAACCAAACGCCTGAACAGCAAGTGGATTGGATGGAGCGAATTCATCGACGAAAAACTGGCCGCTTGTTCTTGGCTTCACTTGACCTTGGGTGCTTGGCTGCAGGTGGTAATGCCCAGTGCAGACGTGACCTGAAAGACTACGGTGAATCATTCGGCCTCGCCTTTCAAATAGCCGATGATCTTCTCGATGCAGAGGGGTCTGAATCGAGCATGGGAAAACGTGTCGGAAAAGATGCTGAGCGGGGCAAAATCACCTTCCCCACTGTAATTGGGAAGGAACTCAGCCGAAAAAGAGCTGATGCTCTCTCTGAACAAGCGACGGCTGCGATCTCTGGTTACGGCGACGCTGCTGAATCACTCAGTGCACTGGCCAGATGGATTGTGAGCCGTCAAACATAGGCTTTCCACTCTCTTCCTAGCTCCGCAAAGGTCTGTCGGCAGCCTACAACTATATGAGGTAGACTCTTGATCTCCGTTGATGAAATAGTCTGGTAATTTGATGAAGACGGTATTACGCAGGAGCTTTCGGAGATAATGTCGACTATCCTTCCAACAATTGAGTCACCGCACGACCTTCAGGGACTTTCTCCCGAAGATCTTGAAAGTCTTGCAACAGAAATGCGGCAAGCATTGTGCCAGGTTGCTGCGAGTCGAACTGCACACTTTGCATCTAATTTGGGTGTCGTTGAGCTTTGCTTAGCCCTTCATCGTGTTTTTGACTTCAGCAAAGACCGGCTCATCTGGGACACTGGGCACCAAATCTATCCCCATAAACTCATTACGGGGAGATACAAACAGTTCGATACAATCCGAACTCGTGGTGGCCTTATGGGATTCCCGAACCCTTCTGAAAGCCCTTACGACTTGTTCATGACTGGCCATGCTGGCTGCAGTGTGTCCGCAGCTCTCGGCCTCGCCAGTGGAGACTCATTGCGGGGCCACGACGATCGCCACAGTGTTGCAGTCATTGGAGACGGGGCGCTCCCATCTGGAATTGTTTTTGAAGCACTCAACAACGCTGGGTTTTTGAAAAAGCGTCTCATCATCATTCTCAATGACAACCGGATGTCGATCTGTCCACGGGTAGGCGCTCTGGCGGAGTACCTTGATGTGGTTCGAACCAATCCTTGGTACCGAGGCCTACGAGACAAAGCAGGGAATCTCATTAAAGGCGTGCCCATGGTTGGGGAATCCATGGAGCGAATGCTCGTCAATGTGAAGGATTCACTCAAAGCCACACTTCACGGCGGCATGTTATTCGAAGCTCTAGGGGTTCGATATTTTGGCCCTGTAGAAGGGCACACGCTCCCGAACCTGATTCGATACCTCGAACTCGTCAAAGATGAAGAAGGCCCCATTCTTTTACATGTTTTGACAGAAAAAGGGCATGGATTCAAACCTGCAGAAGATGATCCTGTCTTTTTTCACACACCTGCTCCGTTCGAATGCGATGATGACGATTGTATTGTTGCGGTCAAGAAATCATCGGTTCGGGGCTACACAGATGCTGCGAGCGCTGCTATCGCCGATTGCATGAAGCATGATGATCGAGTGACCGTCATGACGGCTGCGATGTGTCAAGGAAACAAGCTTGAGTCTATACGAGAAGAATTTCCTGATCGCTTTTTTGATGTTGGCATTTGTGAATCACATGCAGTTGCTTTTGCTGCCGGTCAAGCGAAAGCTGGATGCCGACCTATCGTTGACATCTATAGTACATTTCTCCAGCGATCCTATGACCAAATCTTTCAAGAGGTCTGCTTACAGAATTTACCAGTCGTATTTATGCTAGACCGTGCCGGACTCACTGGACCAGATGGCCCAACACATCATGGCGTCTTTGATCTAGGTTACATGCGACTTTTCCCAAACATGACCGTTCTCGCCCCCGCCGACGAACATGACCTCAAGTCAATGGTTGCCTGGGCACTTAAGCATGACGGACCTGTTGCCATTCGGTATCCAAAAGCACTTCTCGAACCGAGCCTCAGTGACCGCTTCGGAGAAGACCGACTGCCCGTAACCATGGGGCAGTGCGAACCGCTTATTGATGGACCAGATGGACTGATTATCGGCTGCGGCAGTCTTGCTGGATCATGTTTGGCAGCAGTTGAAAAACTCAAAAAAGAAGGGCTCAATGTCGGCCTAATCAACGCGCGATTTATCAAACCATTGGACAAAGATACGCTCCTCAAGCGAATACAAATGAGCCCTTGGGTTGTCACTGTTGAAGAAAACACGCTCCAAGCTGGATTTGGTTCGGCGATTCTCGAGGCCATTCATGACGCTGCTCTTCATATGGGCCCGATACGACGGCTTGGTATTCCTGATCAATTTATTGAGCACGGAGACCGAGCTGATCTACTTTCAAGCCTCACGCTCGATGCAAGCGGAATTGCTGATGTTTGCAGAGAGCTTTCAGGGCACACTGCAACAACTGCCGTCGCCACTCCACTTCAAGACTGATCACGAGTGAACAATTTGTGGTCTTGCCCCCCAGGCTCAATCCTTATGGCTGATGACACCAAGCTTTCATCGACGGACGCCAGTACCACTAAACCCATGACTGGAAGCCGTCTTTACTCAGGTAATCCAGTGACTGAAAGCCTTCGTGTAGCAGTAGTTGGCCCAGAAGAGGTTCTCGAAACGAAGCCACTCGCCAACGAAATCCAAAATCTTCTGACTACTCTTGGCCACGATGTCGAAACCATGCTTGCAGCCAGAACTGCGTGGGAGCCATCTCCCAGAGAAGGATCAGTTTCCAATATCGCTCATGATGCCGACCTGGTCATCGTCTTAGGTGGAGATGGTTCGATTCTTCGAACTGCCCGGTGGATGGGTTACCAGCAGACACCCGTGCTCGGAGTCAATCTTGGCCGACTTGGATTTCTTGCTGATTTTTCACCAAATGAAGTTGAAACGGCCATCAGTGAACTTATTGCTGGTAGGTTTCGTCTGGTCGAACACATGATGTTCGAGACATGTGTTGTACGAGAAAATGAAATTGTCGCCAGCGATCTTGGCCTCAACGAGACCTCACTTCTTGCTGGCCCACCTTTCTCACTTTTTGAAGTTGAACTCCACGTGGACGATGAATTGGCAACTGTTTACCGTGGCGACGGCTTAATCATTAGTACTCCAGTTGGGTCCACCGCATACAACATGTCTGCCGGAGGTCCGATTGTCAGAAAATCACTGGAGGCCTTTATCTTCACTCCGCTGAATCCTCACACTCTCACTCATCGCACGGTTATCGACACAGCATCTCGGAGTTACAGCTTAGTGATACCATCTCCTCACAACGGCTCCTCCTGTGTCGTTGACGGCCGCCTGCTGCTATCACTGAAAGCTGGTGACAAAGTACGAATATCACGCGCTGAACCAAAATTTTCTCTCATTGAAACAAACCAGCATGGTTATTACTCCACTCTCCGTGACAAATTGGCATGGGGAGGAGATATTCAGCACACAGCATCAGATATTGACTGCCGTGAAGTTTGACATACCCTCCCGGCACCAGAAAAAAACTGACATGAACTACTTTGTTTTTATTTTCCTTGCAGTACTACTCACTTGCAGCGGAAAGCTGAATGCCCAAGATGGGACTGAACCAGAAAAGCCTACGCAACTCCTCCGCTATAAATTTAGCCAAGGGGAAACTATTGCAGCAGAAGTATCTCATCGCGCGATTACAGAGACAACAATTAATGGCACCACTCAGCATGTTGAAACTGCAACTGATTCAATTAAGTCGTGGAAAATAATTGATGTCGATCAGGATGGATCTGCGACGCTGGAGCATTTAGTCGACCACGTCAAAATGATGACACGAACGAGTGGCTCGGAGACAGTGCGGTGGGATAGTGACAGTCCAGAAACACCACCGGAAGGGTACGGGGGCGTACAACTTGGACTTGGCAAGCCTCTTTCCGAACTAACGATTGACTCGTGTGGGCGAATAATGAATCGTAAAAACTTCTTCCCAAGCCCTCCTTCAAATACGGGTGACCTCATGGTCGTACCCTTGCCCGATGACCCAGTGACCGTAGGGACGTTCTGGACTGTCCCTGATACTGTAGTCGTCGACCTCCCAGAAGGTGCCCGAAAGTCTGTTAGAACACGACTTCGGTATCAGGTAGCACAACTTGACGATGATCGTGCCATCATCAAAGTAGATACGACAGTCCTCACACCTATCCACGACACCCAGACAGAGTCACGTCTCCTTGAGAGAATCTGGTCGGGGCAAATTACATTTGATATCGTTCGTGGTTGCGTGCTGAAACGGTCAGTAAGCGTCGACAGACGCGTTGTCGGATTTCACGGACCGGCATCGAGTATTCGCTATAAGGCAAGCCGAAAAGAACAACTTGTCTCCGACTCCCTGCGATTAAAATAAGTGGCAGGTATTCGTGGAGGCGTAAAAACCAGAGGTGATTGCCTCAACCGGCTCGCAAAACGTCTTCAACTCGGCGAATCGCTTGATCAACGTCCCATGTTGCATCTGCAAGTACAATACTCGAATGAGATGTCATCCATTTACGGACGGTTTTCTCAGCTGCGAGAACCGTAGAATGACTTCGGCGACCAAAATGGCGACCGATATCAGCAAGAGCGGCGGCAGTATGCTTACGAGCAAGAAACATGGCTAACATTCGAGGTTGATTGACCGCTCGTGAGCGACGCGTTGACTTGAGGTCGGACTCAGAAATTCCAAATGCTGCACATACCGCTTGTTCTATGTCAGCAAGGCGTAAACTTCGGGCACTCGATCGGACAAGGTCAGCAAGAGCATCTCTGGCTAAATCCAGAGTTACCGGAGCACCCAGCATGTGACTTGTGGCCTCCAACCTGTTGATACCACCAATCAACTCTCTGGCATGGCGTGTAAGGCTGTTGGCAAGAAAATCAACGACATCAGCGGGCAAATCGATTTTCCTCTTCTCAGCCAAGCCAGAAACGATACCCCTCCGGACTTCGTAATCCGGAGGCATGATTCCTGCCGTCATTCCCCCACGCAATCGGCCGGTTAGCTCACTTCCAAGACCGGAGAGACTTTCAATATCGCGATCACTCGCAAATACTATCTGCTTGCCAGCCCGGTGAAGCGTATCCACCGTGCTTTGCAACTCGAGCAAGGTCGCTCGCTTTCCAACGAAGAATTGGAGATCGTCGATAGCTAATAAATCAACTGATCGGCAACTTCTTCGAAAGCCAGGCAGACCACTTCCATGCAGGGCTTGCAGAAAATTCGTGGTAAATTGCTCTGCTGAGAACATGGCTACGGCCAAGCCAGGTCGTGATTGACGAGCATGGTGGCATATTCCTGCCAATAGGTGACTTTTTCCAACACCACTTGGACCATGCACGAGCACTGGAGACATTTCACCAAGACGGCTCGCTGCCAACTCAACTGCAGCATAGGCCATCCGATTACTCGGGCCGACCGAGAATTCATCTAATCTGACCGCAGGGCGTCGCAAACTGGCTTTTTTGGTGTTCCTTGGTAACGTTTCCTGCGGAAGGGAACAGTTCGTCCCACTAGGGAGCGATTTTTTTGGACTCGCTCCTACATCGTTCACTTCCGATCTATTTGAATTGGGAATAGAGCTCCTGGTAGTACCAGCCTTTCTCATGTCGTCAGCGGGTGACGCAACTTCTAAAGGAGCTTGCTCAAGAGGGCTCCATTTCACTACCACAGGCCCACCCAAGATTTCGCTGGCACATTGGACCACATCTCCGTTGAACGTCTTCCTGAGCCAGTCTCCGGGATAATTAGGGTCATACAGGACTGCCACCTGAGAGGCGGTCTCTTTTGCTCCGCCTTCAGAGATATAAACCTCGAAGTTATCTCCAAACCATACTTCAAAACGCTCATTTCCAAGTCGGGAAAAAAGTGCCTCTTTTATTCGTTCACCCGTCGCACATGACGCGACGAACGAGGGACTTCCCTCTTCACAGGATTCTCTTGGTGGCTTCGATGTGATTGAGTCAGGAACTTCCGGAAGGGCTACTTCCCCGATAGGTCGAAGCTGACCTCTCTTTGAACATCCTCGAGAAGCTTGGGATGCCTTTTGAAACTGACCTGAGGGTTTATGAGAGTTCATTTTTGCCACGTTTTGCGACACTCCATGTCCCGGGGCAGCTCCCGGCATTAATCCAATGCAATCAATCTTTCTTTCACTCCGAGCGAGACCACTTGCCATTCATGACTTAGGTCTCATGACAAAAGGTGCTCCCGCTCGGCGGTGAGTATAGAAGTGCTAGCACTGCTGTCAAACAACCTTGCAAATAATCGCTGTTCATGGCGGTCTCGTAGTCATGATGTTATTGAAACCGTTGGTGGAAAAGTTGTGGGTTTGATGCAGGAAGTATTTTACTCCTCAAAC
>Ga0209532_1002847_pt1 | contig 11890 bp, 12 predicted proteins | sample COG_02_FD_184746 | JGI IMG/M metagenome (GOLD analysis project Ga0209532, IMG submission 184746) | Pelagic Microbial community sample from North Sea - COGITO 998_met_02 (SPAdes) (version 2) | ecosystem: Environmental > Aquatic > Marine > Neritic zone/Coastal water | place: Helgoland, sampling... | reverse complement strand
GCGGTGCTTCACAGACTGCGCGACCAGGGCAATACCATGGTCGTGATTGAGCATAACTTGGATGTGATCAAGACCGCCGATTGGATTGTCGATCTGGGTCCTGAAGGCGGTTCTGGGGGCGGGATGATTATTGCCGAGGGAACACCAGAGACTGTGGCGACGATTGAAGCGTCGCACACAGGGCATTTCTTAAAGCCTATGTTGGCAGATAAGCGAACCAGCAAGGCCGCTGCCAAAACAAAAGCCAAAGCCGTGGCCTAAACTGCCCGGCTCAGACCCACAGAATCAATCAGGCTTCGCTGTGACGGGCCTGATTGTCTAAGTAGGTTGCCACCATTAGATCTATGGCCTCCTGCTGATATTCACGCAGACCACTGAGAATTAAAGTCTTCACGCCAGCGCCTACAATCTTGCCGCCATCCACCAGATTAAACGTAAACTCCGCATTGCCACGTTTGCCATCCACTTCGAGACTGGTGCCAGCCAGTTCAACACTGGGCTGCTCCAGTTCCAGAGTCTCCAACCGCAGTGACATGGACTCATAGATCACCAGCGGACGCTGGGGGTTGATCATGACACTCTTCTCAGCCATTAATGGCACCAGAATATGCGGGAAATTCTGTCCCGAAAAGAACACATAGTTTTTAATCAGGCTTTCCAACACCTGCTGATTCTGCAACTGATCACCACTGCGAGACACTTTCAGGTAAGTCTTTTCCCGAGCATCGGCGATTTCAAACTGATCAGCTGCGGACTCAGGAAAAACCAGTGGTGTATCCGCCGAGACCATGCCGGAAAATTCAAAGCGCATCTGCTGACTCAGGCCATAGCGCTCTAATACCAATGCAAACAACAGATCTCCTGGAACGCAGAAACGCTTGCTGTCGATATCGTGAATCGGATTGAAATCGTTACTGATGGTTTTCGCAAAGCCACTGCCCTGTTCGGCACTGATGCTCAGACACAACTCATTGCGGGTATAAAACTGCTGTAAAAACATAGTTGCCACGCGGCCAGGTAATTGAGCAGCGCATACTAATGAATTTGTCGTTCAGGTCAAGCAGTAGCCTTGGGAAGGCGATGTATGAAATAGCTTACATAATGTCACTTATTTGCGACACTAGAGCCAGATTCACATTATATTGAGATTTTTCAAAGGACTCTAAGACGCATACTTACAGGCGCGAAAAACATAGTCTTATTGAATCATTGTTTAGCGTTTAAAATCGCGAAAGTCTTTAATCAGCCACTGGAAACTGTTTTTCAGTTTCTCGAAGACTAATCCAGTTCCGCTTCAAACTCCTCAAGCAGATCCAAGGGCTCCATTTCTTGGCCTTCAAGATCTGCAGTCCAGTTGACCCCAACCATCAATACATCGGCATGCATGCCGGGCAACCAGTCGTCAAGAAACTCTTCCATTTCAACCGCAACCGGGGTGTAGACATCCCAATCACCATTGCACAGCGCCTGAGCAAAGTCGTGGTTAGACCAAAACGGAATCACGTCGATGGTGTCGCTATCGGTGGAACCCACCAGCGCCCAATTGTCCTTCTCGTCCTTTAGTCCCCAGACACAACCGGCTTCCAAACTCTCGACAATCATGCGATCGAGATTTTCTTGAAGATCTTCAGATAGTGGTTCCATGGCTACTGCTCACAAGCAAATTGACAATCGCGCATGGTACTCGCTTTTTGGCTTTGTCCCAACTGTAATCTGGGCTCTGACGTCGGCGCGCAGCCGGACTAAGGAGATAAGCGAAAGGAGTGGACTGCGACAATTTGTCACATTGTTCCAAAGTAGCCAATTACTTAAAATCGCCGCCTTCAAATATTACCCTCTGGTTTTCCGTATGCACGCTAACACTGTCTCTGCTTTTACTGCCTTATTTATAGCTATATCTGCTACTTCGGCATTTGCCGATCATGGCCATGCTATAGAAGAAATCACCATTCAGGCCTTTCCTCTAGCAAGTCAGATTAACAGTTCTCCACGCAGTAATCCCCTGCACAGCCCAGACAGCGCCGAACTGTTAAAACGTATTCCCGGGGCCAACAATAATACCAATGGTGTGATCACTGGCATCGCCCAGTACCGTGGTATGTATGGCGACAGAGTATCGGTAAAACTGGATCAGGCACCAACATTGAGCGGTGGCCCCAACGCCATGGATTCGCCCCTCGCCTACGCCCCCGCAGGTCTGCTCCAGGAGCTCAAGGTCTATCGTGGCATAACGCCAGTGAGCCAGGCCCAGGAGAGTATTGGCGGCCATATGGTGGCGGAGTTTAATCGCGGCGCCTTTGGCTCCGAAGTCAAGTTTGGCGTCAGCGGCTTTGCCAGCGGCCAGTTCACTGATAACGGCAATCAGTCGAGCACGGATACTCAGGTGGTGATTGCCAATAATCAACATAAGCTGTCATTTCTCAGCGCTCATAACGAGGGTGACAATATAGAGGCTGGCGACAATAAAATGGTTGCCGGCAGTCAGCATCAACGAGATCGTTTTGATCTCGCCTATGGCTGGAAGTCCGACGCCACTGAGCTAACGATATTTGCCGGCCAGCTGGATATCAGTGACAGCGGCACACCAGCCCTGGCAATGGACATAGCTTCAGTCGAAACCGATCTTGCTGGCATGACCCTGAGCACCGACCTCAATGGCACCAGTATCAATATGGCTGTGGCCTGGGCCGATGTGACTCATTCCATGGATAACTTTAGCCTGCGCACTGCCCCGGCTATGACCATGGGTTACCGCAGCAATCTCGCTACTGCAGACAATCTTTCCTGGAGCCTGGATGCGCAGCTACCACTGGCCTTTGGTGAATTAAAGGTCGGTACTGATGGCAATCTCAGCAGCCATAATTCGACTATCACCAACCCGACTAATGGCATGTTTGAACTGCTTAACTTTAACGCTACCCAGCGGGATATACTCGGTCTGTTTGCCGAGCTCAATGGCGATATTGGAGACTGGGGTTATCAGGCTGGCATCCGCCAAAATCGCATCAGCTTAGATAGCGGCGACGTCAGCTCTTCCGGAATGATGGCAATGATGGGCGATACGGCAAATATGCTCGCCATGCAATTTAACCAGGCCGATCGCAATCTCAATTACGACACTACGGATCTGGTAGTCAAGCTTAACCGCACACTGGATCCAGAGACAGCTCTGACTATTGATCTGGGAATTAAAAATCGTGCCCCCTCTTATCAGGAAACCTTTCTCTGGTTACCGCTGCCGATCACAGCCGGTCTCGCAGATGGACTCAGCTATGTTGGCAACCTGTCGCTCAAGCATGAGACGGCCAGTGAAATCAGCATTGGTCTGAGCAAGAAAACAGAGCGTTTCAGTATTTACCCACAGGTTTTCTATCGTCAGATCGACAATTATATTCAGGGTGTAGCAAGTACCAGCATGCCGGCTAATATGGTCAGCAATATGATGAGCGGCGCTCCAGCTCTAAGCTATGAAAACACCGATGCCAAAATCTATGGCGCCGATGCCAATTGGCATTACCGCATTAACCACAACTGGGCGGCAGACGGTGTGTTCAGCTATGTGCGTGGGAAGCGCACTGATATTGCCGATAATCTCTATCGCATAGCCCCGGCCAATGCGCGCTTTAGCCTGCGCTATCAGCCTGATCAGGGGTCACTTCAACTAATGCTTGAATCAGTGATATATGGTCGCCAAAAGCATGTTGCCAGCTACAACAATGAAGCCCAGTCCAGTGGATTTGGCATAGTCAATATAGGTGCCAACTGGTCATTCACTGAGAATATACAAATGCGCGCTGGGGTTAAAAACCTATTTGATCGTTTTTATGCTGCCCATTTAAGTAGCCGCAATCGCACCGGCGATAGTGATATTGCCCTGGGCGAAGCAATACCTGGTCTTGGTCGTGCGGTTTATCTCTCAATGGCGATAAATTTCTAGTACCATTTGGCTATGGAAAAAGCCCAGCCGAATAACAACAACGCCACCAGAGAGAATCTCTATGTTCTCAGTTTAATTCGCGGCGTCGCCCTTCTCGGTCAGGTGCTGGCGCTGATCTATTTCACCTGGGTCCAATCGATTGGCCTGCCGGTGGCTGAGATCGCCTTTGTACTTAGCGTCTATGGCTCACTGACCGCCGCCATTTGGGTCCGTAGCCGCCGCGCTGTGCCTATAGGGGATAAGGAATTTTTTGTTCACTTACTCGCCGATATCGCGTTCTTTTCAATACTGCTGTTCTTTAGCGGTGGTGCCTCCAACCCCTTCGTCTCCTATCTGTTGATACCCATTAGTATTGCCGCAATCACCCTGTCACGGGGCTATAGCATTGCTATCGCGGTGATCGCCCTACTCTGTTACAGCCTGTTACTAAAGTACTACGTGGCCATTGCTGCAATTGCTCCCGGCCATCATCAGACAGCAAGCAACAGTCTGCATATCCTGGGTATGTTGGCTAACTTTGCCATCAGCGCAACGATCATTATTTACTTTATCAGCCGTATGGCAGCGACCCTAAAACAGCAAGAGCAAGAAATTGCCATGCGTCGCGATGCCCAACTGCGGGATGAACAGCTTTTAGCAGTGGGCACTCTGGCCGCAGGTACAGCCCACGAGTTGGGAACGCCGCTGAATACCATGAAGCTTATTATTGACGAAATGCTGCTGGATACAGACAACCAGGCGGATGTAGCTCTGCTTAACCAGCAGATAGAACAGTGCAAAACCACACTCAAGCAGCTGCTTACCACCGCCGAGGAATCTCAGTCTAATCAGCTTAAAGCGCAACCGGTGCAACTCTATTTGGATAATGTGTTGGCGCGCTGGCAGCTGATGCGACCACTACTAAAAACCCATATTCAATACACAGACAATCCCGCGGTTAATGCGGTGTTTCATCCGACTATTGCTCAGTCAATTCTCAACTTATTAAACAATGCCGCCGATGCCAGCGACAAAGTTGATATAGAAATTAGCTGGAATACTGAGACAGTGACGATCCGCATTCGTGATTTTGGCGCCGGTCTCGATGCCGCAAAGCTGAAGAATCTAGGACAGCCTTTCGTCACAGACAAAGCTGACGGTCTCGGTTTGGGTCTATTTTTATCTCAGGCCACGCTGACTCGTTTCGGCGGTTCTGTGAGTTTACAAAATGTCCCTGAGGGAGGAACTCTCACTCAGATCAACCTACCTCTTTTAGCCACAGCGGCAGTCTCTTGAACTATTTATTAGTCGACGACGATCCAGCCTTTAGTGCTGTGCTTGCAAAGGTATTACAGCGTCGTGGTGAACAAGCCTCAACCGCCAGTAATGGCGAGCAAGCCATTGCTCAACTGCGCACTGAAAAGATCGATCGAGTGGTCTTAGATTTAAAGCTTGAACAGGAATCCGGCCTTGCCATCCTGCAGCAACTATTGGAAAACCAGCCCAGTCTAGAGATTGTAATCCTCACCGGTTACTCGAGCATCTCGACGGCCGTGGAAGCCATTAAGTTGGGCGCGGTTAACTATCTGTGCAAGCCGGCTGGGATGGAAGAGATTATTGCCGCCTTTGAAGTCCGGGCCGGAGGTGCGACAGAGGTGCCCCTCGAGGACTCTCCCCCCTCGGTCAATCGGCTGGAATGGGAGCATATCCAAAAAGTCTTGAAGCACCATGAAGGCAATATTTCCGCCACCGCTAAAGCACTGGGTATGCACCGCAGAACCCTGCAACGAAAATTACAAAAAAGGCCGGTCAAAAACTGAGCGGCCTAACTTGAATTCATTTCTTAAAGACAAAAAGCTTAATTCAACACTCGGTAACCACGGCCAGACAAACAGCGTCGAACTATGCGTTCCTGTTCATGGCGAGCGCTTTGGTTGCCTTTAACACCGCCCACTACAGCACCAGCACCGGCAGTGCGTTTAGCGTTGTCGGAATTACCTAGCACCGCACCTAAAACACCTCCGACCACTGCTCCGGCCACTGCACCCTCAGCGGTTTCACTGCCAACATCAACATTTCGCGCGTACTGCTCGCAGTCCCCGAGATCGTCATAGTAGGCGTCCAGATCAACTCCCTTAGTATCGATAATAATTTCTTTCGGTGCCCCGTAGCCTCGATAGCCATTAGCACAGCCACTTGTGATTACAACCACAAGAGCCAAACCCAGTAATAAAATGCTGTTTCTTTTCATAAGTGATTCCTTTACTAAAATTAATTTCCCTAACAACGTTAAACCTATAACTTAGTTGACATGCATCCGTCTGGCTGACGGATTACTTAGTATTATTCATAATGCCGCGCACCGCCGCAGGAATGTCAGCTGGCAGTACCACAACTTTGGCATTCTCTGACTGGCCCATTTGGCGCAGAGCTTCCACATACTTCTCGCCGAGCAGATACATAGCAGGCAGTTCTTTATCCTGAATCGCGTCACTGACTTTGGTCAGCGCAGTCTTAGTGGCTTCGGCCAGAACCACCTGAGCTTCAGCATCGCGACGGGAGGCTTCAAGACGGCCATCAGCGGTGAGAATAGCGGCACTTTTATCACCCTCTGCACGGGTCACTGTGGCGCGACGCTGGCGCTCGGCGGCGGCCTGCTCTTCCATGGCAGCCTGCATAGTACCGGAGGGATTGATATCCTGAATTTCGACCGTCTTAAGGGTAATACCCCAATCGGCAATATCATCGGAAATCGACGTCTTGAGCCTGGCTTTAATCTGATCCCGTGACGACAGTGCATCATCGAGCTTCATCTCACCGACAATGGAACGCAGTGACGTCTGTACCAAAGTGCGAATGGCAAGCTCGTAGTCTTCAACGCCATAAACCGCCTTTTCCGGCGAGACAATATTAATATAGGCGACGGCATTGGCGACAATCACTACGTTATCCAGGGTAATCACTTCCTGCGAGGGTATGTCCAAAACAATATCTTTGGTCGTCACTTTAAACGCCACATTATCTATATAGGGAACAATGATATTGAGCCCCGGCTTCAATGAGGTATGATATTTACCCAGCCGTTGAATCACCCACTTGGATCCCTGGGGAACCAAACGCACACCTTTTAGCAGTGTAACCAATACCAGCAATAACACGCCTACAACTACAATTGGTCCTTCCATTAGCTTCACTCCCTTATAGAGTTGTGCTGCAGCCACCGAGGCTGACAGCGAAATTAATTCTTTAACGCAGCTTCACTACGATCAAGGTATTGCCTGAAATCTCTTTGATATAGACCCTATCACCGATGCTCACCTGGTCATCGCAGATAAAATCCCATTCATCGTCACCTAACACTGGCGTAGTAAAACGCACTTCGCCACGACTATGCTCGGTGGGTGCTTTTATCACCTGTCCTGCTTCACCTATGGCCGCATCACGACTGATCCCAGCAGTGGTTCTATCGGTCATCTTGGGCTTAAAGTATTTAAACCAGAGGACAGTGAAAGCCACTGAAGAAATAGTCCAGATAAGAATCTGTGCGGTGAAGCTTAGCGTCACTACGGTCATTACTAAACCCACCACGATGGCGCCCAGACCAAACCAGAAGATGGTGAAACTGGGAATAAAGATCTCTCCAGCCACTAAAATCATACCCAGTATTAACCAGTGCCAATACAACAGTTCAAATTCCATAGCTTGTCCTCAATAGTTGGTCGTCAATGGTTTGTTATCAATGGTTTGATAGCAATGGAAGTCGCCAAAAAATTTCCAGCTCAACATGTCACTTTTACACTAGATCCACAGCAGCGCGCTGTAAGGTCATCAATATAGCATCTTCACGACCAAACTCAGTTCTATAGTAGTCACGTCTGCGCCCCACCTCAATAAAGCCATAGTTGAAATAGAGGCTGATAGCAGGGAAATTACTCACCCGAACATCTAACAATACCTCCTCGATAATCGTCGGCAGTGACTGTAAGCCATGATTCAGCAAATGCGAGCCGAGACTCTGTCCCTGATATGTCGGATCTATGGCTATATTAAGTATCTCGGCCTGATCTACCACAGTGGCCACAACCATATAACCGATCGGCACCATAGAATCAGCATCTTGACGGCAGATAACAAGGCAGTGGTGATCTTCGAGACTTTGCTGAAACTGTTTAGAGTTCCAGGGGTCCGCCGTCACCTCCACTTCGATAGCAGTGACCTGGGCGATATCCCCCGCGCCCATTGGGCGAATCAGTATCTTGTGGGCATCTGCTCGATAAGCTGTCACAGGAATTTAAGCGCAAAAACTAAGCAGTGGCTGAGGCAAAGGAAACCGACTTCAACACCTGCCAGGCGCTGGCTTTAAGTTGCGGTGTGTCGATCATATTGCCTAGAGAAGGTAGCAGCAGTGCAGTGGTCTCAGGGGTCAACACTAGAGAGCCAAAACCAAACTGTTCACCGCGCTGTTCTGAGCTCAGCAACCAGTCGGCCGCAGTATCGCCAAATAGCAATATATATTTAACCGGGCGGGCTTTCAGTCGCGCCTGGAGCAAAGTGGTGAGAAACTCGCGCACGTCATTTTCGTCGCCCTCAGCATTGGGATAGGGTGGCCACTCAACCAGATCCATCTGCGGTAAGCGATGAATACCACAGCCCACAGCATTGAGGATATTGGTTAACAGTTGCATTTGATCGCCGTCGGCCAGCGCCCCTTCAACACCGCTGCAAACCAAGACGTCCGAATTGGGCTGCCAGAGAGAGAACTGTAATTCGATTAGTTCAGCCGCAACCTTTGGTCCTGAGGTTGCACTAACGGCTGGTTTTTTAGTGACAGCTGCAGGAGCTCCCTTTTTAGCCTCGGCAGGCTTATCGAAATTGAGATTCATGCGCGCAGCTACATCGATAGTTTCGCGCTCGACAAGCGTTTCTCCTGCATGCTCGAAAGAGCGGTCATTTAATGCTGCGGCAGGCGCTTCATCAACTAACAACACAGCATCTTTCGGCACATATTGCACTATGCCGAGAGTCTGTAAGTAGTGCGCCTGCTGACTGGATTGCATTAGATACCGCCCAACTGTGGGTGCAAACGGCCCGGATTGCGCATCAGTGTTAAGGCATTCAGATAGGCCTTGGCACTGGCCACAAGAATATCAGTGTCGGCACCCTGACCATTGATAATGCGACCATCTTTTTCCAGGCGCACGGTAACACCACCCTGAGAATCGGTGCCCTCGGTCACTGCGTTGACCGAATAGAGCTGCAGCTTGCTGCCACTGCTAACCAGTTTTTCGATAGCATTAAAGATCGCGTCTACTGCACCGTCGCCAGAGGCCTCGGCACTATGCTGCCTATCCTGATAGGCAACAATAATTTTTGACTGTGGCGCCTGACCGGACTTGGACAGCACCTCTAAATCAACCAGTGTCAAGACATCTGCCTCGGTGCCCATCTGGGCATCTGAGACCAACGCCTGTAAATCTTCGTCGAAAATTTCGCGCTTCTTGTCGGCCAAGGCTTTAAAGCGTTTAAACAGCTGGTTAAATTCTTCTTGGCTCTCAAACTTAATACCCAGCTCTTCAAGCCGTGACGACAGCGCGGCGCGACCAGACAACTTGCCCAGTGACAACTTATTGGTGCTCCAGCCAACATCTTCGGCACGCATAATTTCGTAGGTCTCGCGAAATTTCAAAATACCGTCCTGATGAATGCCAGATTCGTGAGCGAAGGCATTGGCGCCGACAATCGCCTTATTCGGCTGTACCGGGAAACCGGTAATGCTCGAGACCAAACGTGAGGTCGGCACTATCTGGGTTGCATCTATATTGGATTCAACAGGGAATACATCTTGGCGCGTGCGAATCGCCATCACCAACTCTTCGAGAGCAGCATTGCCAGCACGTTCGCCGAGACCGTTAATAGTACATTCAACCTGACGGGCGCCGCTCTGGATGGCGGCCAAACTATTGGCGACAGCCAAGCCCAAATCATTGTGGCAATGCACCGAGAAAATCGCCTTGTCGGCATTGGGTACCGTATTCATCAAACGCTTAATCATCGAAGCGTATTCGCTGGGATCGGAGTAACCCACTGTGTCGGGCAAATTGATGGTGCGTGCGCCTGCATTGATCACGGCTTCAGTGATGCGGCACATAAACTCAAATTCAGTGCGGCTGGCATCTTCCAGGGAGAATTCAACATCATCGATAAGACTGCGGGCGATTTTTACCGCGCCAACCGCCTGTTCGAGAACCTGATCCGGCTCCATCTGCAGCTTGTGTTTCATATGAATCGGGGACGTGGCAATAAAGGTGTGAATGCGCCCAGCATTGGCCCCTTTAAGGGCCTCCGCCGCCCGCTCTATATCACTGCTCACTGCACGAGAAAGGCTACAGATACGGCTTTCCGTGACACTGTTGGCGATTGCCCGAATGGCGTCAAAGTCACCTTGGCTGGAAATCGCGAAACCGGCTTCGATCACATCGACGCGCATTTTTTCCAGCGCTATGGCGATACGAACTTTTTCATCTTTGGTCATCGATGCGCCGGGGCTCTGTTCACCGTCACGCAAGGTTGTATCAAAAATAATTAACTTTTCTTTGGGTTGCTGTGAGCTGTTCATACTGTCTTCTCTTTCTAAAGGGAGCCTAGCTTTTTAATCAATTTATTAAAATCAATAGTAGTGGCTCATTGTAAAACGGATCGGTCCCTATGGGGCCAGAATTTCACTGCATTTTTGCCGAGGTAACTTTTCATATGACAAAAATGAGCCAGTGCACGAACTTTTGATGAGGTATAACGATAGATGCCCCTCAGGGCAGGAGAAGAAGTAACCCACGAGCGCAGACAGCAGTCATTAGACCGTTGCTGAGATTATTTTTGATTAAGGGGTTATTCATGGGCTTAGTCAAACAGATTTTAGCGCTGCTGGCAACGCCTAATTACGCGTCGTCTGCTGGTTTGCTGCCGGCATAGCCGAGCTTATTTAAAAGCCAGATCACTGGAGCAGAAAAACTAAATACGGCGGCAATGGCAAAGAGAATGCGCGGCGGATCTATAGTGATCACCACAAAGCCCATCACCACGGATAAGATCACCATAAAAGGCACCCGGCCACGCAGATCGATTTCTTTAAAGCTGGGATAACTCAGATTCGAGACCATCAACAGACCTGCAGTTGCCGTGAGCAGAGCGCCGGTCACAGATAACCAAAAGGATGAATCGAGCTCGTAAGCAGACCAGATAAAACCGGCTAGCAACGCGGCTGCCACTGGACTGGGCAGGCCGGTAAAGGTTTTGTTGTCGGACAATTCTGCCTGCACATTAAACCGTGCGAGACGCAAGGCAGCACAAGAGGCATAGACAAAGGCCGCAGCCAGGCCAACAGTACCCAAATTGCTGACACCCCAACCATAGGCAACCACTGCCGGGGCAACACCGAAGGAGACCATATCGGAGAGGCTGTCGTACTGCACACCAAAGTCACTCTGAGTATTGGTCATGCGCGCCACGCGACCATCTAAGCCATCAAACAGCATGGCTGCAAAAATCGCCATGGCAGCCCATTCATAGTTGCCACTAAAGCCCGACAACACCGCATAAAAACCACAGAACAGTGCGCCGGTGGTGAGTAGATTAGGCAGTAGATAGATACCTTTGCGACGCGCTGGAACATCGTCCGCAGCAGGCGTCTTGAGATTGACTACATTCTCTGGGGTATCGGACTTTTTGATCATACAATTTTTACTCTCAAGCTTTACTCGCAATAGTCACCGGCAGCCGTCACTGGCCTAACCTCTGCAACTCATCAGCTGGCATTATAGGCTGTTAACCTTCCAAATAGCAGCTCTGCATTTTTTCCAAATCCGCGGCAGACAAACCCAGAGCACTGGTCAAATAGGTTTTAACATCGCCGTACTGCTCATCAATGGCCTCGAGAAAGGCAACTATATTGTCCTGATGCACTGAACAATAAGGAAT
>Ga0209532_1002846_pt1 | contig 11892 bp, 11 predicted proteins | sample COG_02_FD_184746 | JGI IMG/M metagenome (GOLD analysis project Ga0209532, IMG submission 184746) | Pelagic Microbial community sample from North Sea - COGITO 998_met_02 (SPAdes) (version 2) | ecosystem: Environmental > Aquatic > Marine > Neritic zone/Coastal water | place: Helgoland, sampling... | reverse complement strand
CAAAAATCAATAAGATTTTTTCTACGAATTCCTTTAGACTCCCCCCTTGCAGGGATTATTGCTGAAATTTTCATTACACCTAACGTTTAAAGTATTCCTCTTCTATCAGGCCACAGATAATGTGGCCAATCATAATGTGTGATTCCTGAATTTTTTCAGTTCGGGAAGACGGAACAATAATGCAGTCGCAAAGCTGAGCTATTTTGCCACCGGTGCCACCGGTAAATGCAATCGTTTTAATATTCTGCCGCTTCGCAACCTCGATGGCAGTAATGACATTTGGGCTATTCCCGCTTGTACTGATTGGAAAAAAGACATCTCCCTCCTTTCCAAGAGCACTTAATTCACGCTCGAAAACTTTCTCGTAGCCATAATCGTTTCCGATGGCGCTCAAATTAGAGCTGTTGGTACCCAATGCCATCGAAGACAATGATTCCCGGTCAAAACGCAGTCTGGAAATAAATTCTGCTGCAAGATGCTGGGAATCCGCAAAACTACCACCGTTTCCACAAAAAATAATCTTTCCACCATTTCTGAGCGCAATCAAGCTCAATTCAACTGCTTCTTGAATTTTTGCTAATAATTCAGTACTTCCTAATAATTTCTGCTTGGTTTCAATTGATTCTGAAATTTCCGCCTTTATATTTTCAATCATCTTAGTAATTATAATAATCCTTCAAGTTTTTCCAGGGCAATCCAAAAACCTTCTCCGTTATTTTTGTGCCCTTGCCAGATTTCAGGAATAAAATACGCATCCGGGCAGCCTTCATTCAAAATTTTGCACAATCTCGGGAAATCAATTTCACCATCTCCTACCTGCAAGCCTTCACCATTTAACCCTTTAGCATCGCCTAAATGGAGGTGTCCCGTAAAAGGAGCTATTCTTTTGGCAAAATCATAAAAATCCAGTTTGAAATGATTGCTCGTCAGCATCGTATGTGAGACATCGAAGCACATTCTGATGTTAAATTCTTTGCAATATTTTTCAATTTCTTCAATTTGAACAAATATATTCTGATACCTCTGTCCTCCAAAATGCCATGGGAATGGAGCCATAGTTTGCGGGATTATTTCGACTCCATCGGTATCGAGTAATGCTAGACTTTCAAAGTATCTTTCGTAATACGATTCCTTTATTGATTCAGGAAAGGGAGCGTCCATGCTAAAACCGCCAATATTGGCCACAATCATGGGTTTGGCGGTTTTAGGGAAATACTTCTTAAGACTTCTGGTTATATCAATTACACGTTGCATTTCTTTAATTGAATAATTTCTATACTCATCATCAGGTGTTACCAAATCCATCAAATGGCTTTCCGAAAAAAGCTCCGGTGCATGAACGACAAAACCGCTGTCATAGGTTCCAGACAGAAAGTTGGCCGGGTCCAAATCCATATCCGAATAGGATAAATGGAATTCAAAAATATTCGGTTTGATTAACGAACTATACTTTTCGAAATCGTGATACCTGACAGGGACACCCCAAGGATGTTTAAAGGAATACTGGCGGGGTTTGATATGATTATCATCAATATCACTTTTGAAGAAAAAATCTTCTTCATTCATATCCCGTGACATTTTTTTGCCGATCAATTCATCGTAGAAAAGAGGCGAGAGTCCCTGCCCAGGACTTAATACTGTGATATGCTCAGGTTTAATCACTGTCCCTTTTTCTAGATGGCATACAGAAACTAAACTTTTTCCCAGGTTTTCACGATTGATCATTTCACCCTGACTAACTTGTCTTGAAATATCATTTCCCAAGCCTTCCTCAATTTCTCTGATCCCTTTTATCAATTGGGTAAACTCTTCGATTTCCAAACTTGCTGCATGATCGGGGCCTTCCATATTTCTATCAAGTGTAAAATGCCGTTCAATCACAAATGCACCCAGCGCGACTGCTGCCATTGAAATGGCAGTACCGCGTTCATGACCTGAATAACCGATGTAAGGATGAAGTTTTTTAAGTGAATTAATCCATTTTAAATTGATGTCGTGAAAAGGTGCAGGATAAGTACTATTGCAATGCAATAAAACATAGTTAGCTTGTCTTCCATTCAGAAATGAAATAACTTTATTAACCTCGTCAAGAGTGCTCATACCTGTTGAAAGAATTAGTGGTTTCTTCGTTTTGCATAAAGCATCAATAAGGGGGAGATTCGTTAGATCCGCGGAAGCAACCTTATAAGCAGGGACATCGAACGATTCCAGAATTTCAATACTCTTTGAATCCCAGGGTGTACATAAATATAGAATGCCCTTTTCGCGGCAATATTTTGCTACTTTTCTATGCTGATCTCCATTAAGCTCGAATTTATTGAGCAAATCAATAAGATATTCTGTACCGAGGTCTTCCCCTGTTTTAACCAGACTACGCTTACGATACACTTTATTCAAATGACGCATTTGAAATTTAACACAATCTACACCCATTTCAACTGCCAAATCAATCATTTGGATTGCACGATCATAGCTTCCGTTATGATTGTTCCCAATCTCTGCTATGATGAATGTCCTTCCTTCACCAATCTCGAAATTCTCTATTTTAATTCCCATAAATTAATTTTTCATCTCCCTTACTGACCATGATTTAAGCCCGTCATTTTCAAAACGAAAAGGCCTGACCATATTACCCATTGATTCTAATTTACTGATCAGGATATTTTTCTTATTTGATGGTACGTAGAATATAAAAAATCCTCCTCCACCTGCGCCGAGTAATTTCCCGCCTAATGCACCAGTTTCTATTGCCTGCTCATAAATATTGTCCAAGTGTGAAGTCGATATCTTATCACTGAACTGGCGTTTGAATTGCCATGCTTCGTCAAGCAATTTACCAAATCTGCTGAGGTCATTCTTAAGCAGACACTTACGCAAAAGATAAGTCAGTTCAACGTTCTTTTTGACAAGATGCTGAACATCTGTTTTAGACATTTGCCGCTTTTGGTCCGTGTGTATATCTCCCGACTCGTGGATTGTCTTCGTATCGCACAAAACTATGCTTTCTTCTAGTTCCAAGATGGTTTGCTGATCAATTCTAAGTGGATGAATCAAATTATTTTCAGCCTGAAATTCCATGAAATTAATCCCGCCAAAAACTGTAGCATATTGATCCTGCCAGCCCCCGGAAATACACAACACAAGTCTTTCTGCCTGATATGCGATTTCAGCGATCTCATACAAATTCCATTTGTCGATCCGAAACTCATTAAAGCAACCCAGAATCGCTGAGACAACAACAGCGGATCCACCTAATCCCGATTTCATCGGAAAATCCGAATTTAGATAGAGTTCAAATCCGAATTCAGGATTTACAACCTTCAAAACTGCCTGTATTAGCCCGAAATTTCCTTTATTGGAAAGAATGTCTTTTAGATCTTCTCCTTCTAAAATTTCCTTTAAATCTCTTGAATCAATAATAATCTTATTATCATCTCTTTTAATGAGGCTTGCATGGCTATAAAGGGAAATTGTCGAATTTATAACAGCGCCACCATTATTAATGAAATAATGTGTTAAGTCCGATCCACCGCCTCCAAAACTTATTCTGACTGGCGATTTAGCTCTTGCGTAAACTTTTTCTTCTTTGTAGACCGGCAGATTATTCCCATGAAACACATCGATCAATTCCCCTGTAAAATTCAACAAAGGGAGAACCTTTATTTTATGGTCTAGAATCTTGATTAGATTTTCTTTCGGAGTATTATCCAGGGCGGAAACAAAATTTGTATTACAACACTCAATAATATTGTCGTCAATAGTTATCCCTTCTAATAAACTTCTGCGGATGTCGCCATCTGTTGCAATCCCCACCACCTTGTTTTCAGCATTTACAATAATGATAATGCCCAGATGATTATTATCAATTTTATAAAGTGCCTCTTTGATTGTAGAATTGACTTCTACCTTTAACAGTTCTAAATTCACAATTCGAAATTTTTATTTGATGAAATCCATTCACAAAATCGATAATAATCTTGTGGAATTCCAATATCAATGAAATTTGAATCGATCTTACTTACGTACATTTCCTTATCTTGAACTAAATTACCGAATAGTTCGTTTTCTAACGAAAAAACCTCGTCACCATAGTTCTCAAACAGTTTAGGGTCGAAAAAATATAAACCGGCATTTATATAGCCCGGACCTGAATATTGGTTCTTTTCTTCAAATTTGGTCACAATATTACCGTTGATATGAACTGCCCCATAACGGGAAACGTCTGACACCCTAACCGCTGTAATAGCAGGTCTTAACAAGTTAGTTAATTCCCGAACTCCCGCTTCTGTCCAGGTATCTGCATTCACCACAAAAAAAGACTCAGAAAGCCCCATGGTTTTTATCGCATTAACAATCGCCCCCCCCGTGCCTAAGGGAGATTCTTCAAAAACGTACTCAACAGAACAATCCTGCAAAATACCTGATTCTTGTTCCTTTTTGAGAAAATCTACGATGTGGTCGGCTTTAAAATATACCAGAAAAGAAAATTTATGTAGTCCCTGAGCCTTCCAATTCTCTATCAAATAATATAAAAATGGCTTACCATTCACTGGCGCAAGAGGCTTTGGAACATCTTTAACCACTGTGGACAATCTTGAACCAAAGCCTCCAGCTAAAACTAAGAGCCAGTGATCATTTTTATCTTTTTTTCTTCCCAATTATAAAACCTTAAGAGTATTTTCAATCATTAGCGCCTCCACCCCACACTGTATGACGTAGTTTCCATTTGCCATCTTCTTTGGTCCATAAGTGTGGGGATCTAAATTCATCACACAATTTATGAAACTTTTCTGGTTCCATTCCGATATATTCCATAATTTCATTAAAATAACGATCAGGAAATTCACCGTCAAATTTCTTAACAAGAGCAACTGCTTCTTCGCGGGTTATATGCAGGTTTCTTACCTCCTGAGAAGCATCATATGTGGCCCTGCCTATACCGAACTTAATAAAAGTAGTATAGTAATGAAGGTCATCAATTTTATCATCAATACTGTTGTATTTGCTGTAAGTTCCCTGGGTACGGAATGGACGAGCGCTAAACCCGGTATTCTCCACAGCATAATAATACGATTCTTGTGGGATCCATTTTATATAATATCCCAGGTAATGGACATTAATATCAGATTTCGCCAATAAGGATACATCTGCAGGAAGGAACGGACTTAAGTCTCCATTAGTCAACTCATATTTTTCTTTAAGTTCTTTAATAGATTTACCGCCGAGGTAGATATCATCCATATTATTAATCGTATAATATGACTTGTCTCTTAAAGAGGTAGCATTGTCCGCGATCGGGTTCCCGTATTCCGCCTCATTCTCTCCGTAAAAGATTAGAGATATACCGTGTTGAAGGGCAAGTTTAGGCGCAAGATTTTTTTGTCCCAGCATGAATGTCTGGAAAGGGTGCATTAAGTTCTCAATTGACAGCTTCGTTAGTAAATTCATCACCTTACCATTGGGAGTAAAAGTTACATTATCAAACCCGCTGTTGATCCAGTTCTTCCAATTCTTGTATCCGTAATCTGTATACAAAATAGGCGGCCAGGTTATCGTAAGAGGATTCATGCCATATTTATACTTCAAAATATGAGACTGCATTGCACTGTCCTTACCTCCGCTTCCTGGGACCATACAATCATACGAACCATCTTTGCTTCTATACTTGTCAAGCAATTGAATTAATTCCTCCTCACGTTTATTCCAATCAATCTTTTCCTTTTGTTCGGCATTTCTACAGGCATCACAGATTCCCTCCTCGTCAAAATGAAGTGTTTTCTTTTTAGTATTGATGGTATGCTTGAACTCTATTTCCGATGCTGGTCTTTGGTTCGACATTACGCATCTTTTGCAGAACTTTACGTTCTTTGGTAAGCCGTATTTTGCCTCCAGATTGTTATTAACTGTCATTTTAGTAGTTTTTATTAATTATATAATTGGCCCAATTTTGATAGACGATTATTCCACTTTCACCACTTTTTTCAGGGTGATATTGAAAGCCCGTGATATTCCTCTTCTGAATAGCAGAAGTGTATTTTATTCCCTCATAGTGACTAAAAGAGAGAGTGGTTTCAGGATCTTCCGGAATCGCATAATAAGAGTGTACAAAATGCATGAACTCCCCATCATCTAAAGATTTCAATGGGGATTTTTCCCACAATTCTTCATCATTCTTATAAATCTGATTCCATTGAATCTGCGGTACCCTAACGACTTTATTATCTGCGGTATGGCTCGGAAAGCGGACAATATTGCCTTTAATCAAACCCAAACCTTTGTGAGTTCCAAATTCCTCGCTTTCAGTGAAAAGAAGCTGCATACCGAGACAAATACCCATGAAAGGTTTGCCTGAATCAATAAAATCCAAAATAGAGCTGATAAGCCCACTATCTTCAAGACTTTTCATGGCATCCCCAAAGGCACCAACTCCGGGAAGTATTAGGGCATCGGCTTCTGAAATGACCTGTTTATCAGAAGTTATAGATGATTTTAAGCCAGCAAATTCACACGCATTGTTAATACTAAATAAATTACCCAGCCCGTAATCTACTATGGCAACTTTAGGGTTCATATTGATTGCGATTTTATAGGCCTACACTTAAAACCATCTTCGAGTAAGAAATTCTTTATATCACTTATTTCCAAAGGCTTTATTATCCCAAATTTTCTTCCGCTATTTTTAAAGGCATTATTGCCCTCATTTTTATTATCATCAGAGATTTTATTAATAGTCTCATAATGCAAAATCGATGCAATGGAAAGGGCATCAGCGCCAGCTTTAACTGCATCCCTGGCATTAGTACAATTTGCCGCTCCACCATGAGCAATCACCGGAATGTGAACTGCCAAAGAAATACTTCTAATAAGCTCTGAGTCAAATCCCTCGCCAGTACCTTCTCTATCGACAGAGGTGATAAAAATTTCACCTGCCCCAAGCTCTTCAGCACGCTGTGCCCAAGTCACCACTTCAACGCCTGTCTCTTCCCGTCCGTTATCTACAAATGCAAAGTATCTCCCGTCTGGCTGTTTGATTGCTTCAATTGCAACAACGATTGTGGATGAACCAAATTTTCTGGTAGCTTCTTTTATAAATGACGGCGTTTTTATGGCGGCAGTATTAAGTGAAACCTTATCAGCTCCCGCCCTTAGGACAGCCTTGATGTCATCTAATGTTCTTAACCCGCCTCCTACGGTCAGAGGAATAAAAATTTCCTTTGCAGTTTTAGAAATTATACCGTGGAGACTATTCCTGTCATATAAACTGGCTACTACGTCTTGATAAATTAGCTCATCAGCACCATTTTCATAATAGTATCTAGCAAAAGCTTCGGGTGATCCTAAGACTCTCAATCCTTCCAAATGGATTCCTTTCACTAGGTTTGGGCCTTTTATATCTAGCCTTGGAATTATTCTAATATTATTCACTTTTTAAATTATTTATATGGCCGTCCATCCACCGTCAACCATTAAATTATGCCCGGTTATGTACGATGATTCATCAGACAACAAAAAGGAAACTGCCGGAGAAATATCAGCGGGAGTCCCCATCCGGCCAAGAGGCACCTTCCTTTCATAATTGTTTACAAAAATTGCGGGCTGATGGTCAAATATGCCACCTGGAGACACGCAATTTACACGTATATTGTCTCTTCCATAATAGGATGCCAGGTATCTCGAAAAGTTTACAACCCCCCCTTTTATTGCAGAGTAGGCTGCAGGCATCGTCAAATTGGTACCCGAATAAACATCGAAATCAGGGCCGACAGTGCCATAAATTGATGAAATATTCACTATTGAACCAGAGTTATTTTGCTTCATTACAGGTATTATTTGCTGGCAAAGCATAAAAATACTGTTCAACTGCATATCTACATTTTTTCTCCAAGAATCAATGGGGATATCTTCAAATTTAATCGACCAATCCTGGGTACGTGGGTAAGCGTTATTTACCAGCCCGTCGATCCTTCCATAGTTATCCAAAATATAAGCAATACTTGCTCGTATAGAGGACTCATCTGTAATATCACATTTTATGATTTCGCTTCCATGATCCTGCTTCGAATCAATTTCTGCATTAATACAGGTTCCACCTTCAGAAATTATTTTTTCAACTATAGGTTTCCCAATCAACCCACTTCCGCCAGTTACTATAATTATTTTATTATTTAATCTACCCATGTAAGGCTATATTTAATACTTCGCGAGCCTCCATAATACTATTCATCGGCGCTTGGCCCGCGCTTATTTGCGATCTAAAATATATAAGTTGATTAACGTATGTATCCATGATATTGTAATCGTCTTTTTCAAAAACGATGTCGCCGCTATTACTGTTAATTTTACACGTCAGCAGATCACAATTCCAAGTTTCATCTTCAAAAACAATCTCTAACGATCTTTTTGTATCAATTCTATAATAGTTAAGAGTTATACATGCGGCGAAGATATCATAATCTAAGATAAAAGAAGCAAAATCAATAGAACCAATATTTAAGGACGAAGAATTTTTCTTCATAGAAACAACCCGCGACGGAGGTCCAAATAGCCAGTAAACATAATCCAATTCATGAATTAGATCCAGGTGAACTCCACCCCCCATTTCCGGAAAGGAACTATATATTTCCCTGAAATTTTTTGTCGGTCTCCAATTAGGCAAATAGGACCCGCAAGAAATATTAATTTCGTTTATTCGCCTATTCTTATTGGCCAATACGCCTTTAACGTATTGAATAACTGGGTGAAATCTAAAATTACACGCCACATATGTAATTGTTTTATTTCTCATAATCTCGCTCAAAACCTTATCCTCTGCATCTCCCAATTGATGAAAGAGTGGTTTTTCTATAAATAGAGGACAATTAAAGGCAAGGCATTTCGATATATCGCGGGTATGCATAAACGTCGGGGAGGATATTATTATGAAATCAAGATCCTGAGGTATCTTGTCCAAATCATAGATGCTGATAACCCCTTCCACACCATTACTATTGACCCCTGATCGTAGTGCATAAATTAAACCCGAAGGCATAATTTTTCTCAAAGCATCCACATGCTTGAGACCAATGGATCCGAGACCAACGATTAGGACTTTCACAGTTTGAACCCAAGTTTATCAGTTAATAGAAGATATTCCATGAACTCGAAATCTATAATGTGATCAAGATCAAAGCAAATATGTGGCATTAAATAAATTAACGACCTTTCCGTTATTGCAGTTGTAATATTCTGGATGTAAAAGTCCCGGCTGTAAAAGTAGAATGAAGCGTTCAGATCGTATACCTGTGGTGCAGATTGTCTCGTTAAAAAGCTTCCGGTTTTTACTAACCCATAAAATCCGTTATCCTTTTGTTCGACCATGTTAAAATATGGGTTCCTAGCAGCATGGTTAACAGAAAATAGATTCAAAGCAGTGAGACTTTTCTTCAATAATTCAAAAGCCATTCTTAAATCTTCACAGGTTCTCAGTGGAGAGGTTACATCTAAATCAAGAATGTAATCATATCTTTTATTCCTGCTATTCTCCTCATATAGTAGAATATGCCTGATTGTTTCAATCTTTCCTACAGTATCTGTACTGAGCTGTTCAGGCCGATTGTAAGATGTTGTCAGCCCAAACTCTCCGGCCACCTCTTTAATTCGCGGATCATCTGTGGAAAGAGTAATGTCTGCATTGTGTTCACCACCAAATTTCTTTGCAATGTCTATGGAGTATCCAATCAACGGTTGTCCGTTCAGGAATTTAATATTTTTCCCGGGTATCCCTTTTGAACCTCCACGAGCACATAATGTTATTAAAAGGTTCATTTAGAATTTGATGTGCTTAATATCTTCTTGTGCTTTTATGAAATCGTCCATCTTCCCTATATCAAGCCAATAACCCAGGATTGGATAATAAATAACTTTGAGTTTGTTGGCTATAAGGTCTTCAATCAAGTCTGTTGCGTTAAACAACCCTTTGGGAATCCGATCAATATGTATTCTCTTAATTAGATAAATTCCTGCATTTGAATGAAATGTCAGATTTGGCTTTTCCTTTAAAGCAGTTACCTGATCATTTTCGATTTGAAGAATCGCATACGGGACATTTACACTATAGGGGATACATGCCACCGACATATCAGCATCCTTATTTTCATATTCTCTATAAAATTCCTCTAAATCAATATTAGTTAATATATCCGAATTCATAACCAGGATGTGGTCATGATGAAAGACTTGAATTAAACCGACGGAACCAATAGTACCCAGCTTTGTTTCTTCTTTAATATATTTTATTTTAATATCTTTAGATGAGCCGTCGTTAAAATAGTCGACCACTTTTTCGCCAAGATAATTTATACTGATCGTAACGTTATTAATCCCATATTTCACGAGATGATCAATTCCGTACTCCATAATGGGTTTATTTCCCACGACCAGTAGTGGTTTAGGGACTTCTATGGTCAGCGGGCGGAGACGTTGTCCTTCACCACCTGCCATGATAACTGCATCCACCGGAATGGCCGTGACCTGCTTCTTAAAGTCAATTAATTTAAGAATTTGCCCCTTTTCATTTAACAAGGGCAGGAGCTCAATCCCGATCTTCTTAATAGCATCAAGATCACTCATTTTATAAGTATTCTTTTTGATATACTTACAGTTGGGATTCATAAATTCTTCGACAAGGCTGCTCATTTCCAATCCTTTAAGAAGGCCTCTTCTCACATCCCCATCCGTTAACGCACCCTTCAGCATTTCATCACCATCAACTACAAACAGGATTTGTTGGTCAGGTAGCTCATTCATTATTGCAAGTGCGTTTGCAATGGTTTCTTTGCAATTGATCAGATACTTATTTCTTGACATGGGTTTGTTTTACAATTTTCAAGATCTTTTTAGCTGCATTTCCCCCGCCATATATATTAACTGGGGGGAAAACCCCAATAGAGTCAAATGCGTGTACTTTAAGCAATATGTCATCCTTTTTAAATTCACAATTCACGATATTTTTGGTTTGTATCCTACCTTTTTGCCGATTACCCATATTAATCACATATTTAGGAAAAAAAGAAGCTTCAATAAATCCACTCGATGTATTACCCAGCATAAAACTACAGTGCTTCATGCAGCTTAGATAATCAATTGTCCCGAATGATTCTATTCCAATAGCGTTACTGGAGGATTCGATAAATTCCAATAAACGTTTTTTAATGTTTAGACCCATTGTATCGGCATTCGGCATCGTAATGATTAACTGATATTCATTCATTTCATAAAATGCAGCAATAGATTCATTTATATATTCTATGTTTCTCTCAAAGGATACAGTTTCGGAATGTATGGTGATCAACACAGAGGGTTGGTTCATATCAATATTATAACGCTCCTTAAATTCGACAATCGACAAGAGCGGCAGCTTTTTAAGATTATCAATGCTGAGTGCCCCCACATTAAATACATTCTTATTACTGCCAATAAGTGAAATTAAACGCTTCTTATAGGGGTGGGAAACTACAAAATGCATTTTAGACATATGAGAAAGGCAATGTCTGAAAATGTCATCGATTGCTCCTATGGTTTGTTCACCCCCATGGATATGAGCTAATTTTATATTAAAAGGTATCGATGCTGAACATGCTGCAAACATTTCATAGCGATCACCCACACAGAATACCAGATCAAAATTACATTTATCCCAGAGCACAGAAAAAGCGTTAATTGTCTTACCCATAGCCTCACTGATGGCATTTGGAGAGTCATCCAACGGCATAGTATCTATTTCATAAGATATTTTGAAGCCATCTTCAATAATTTTTTCAACTGTATGACCATACTTTTTCGATATGTGTGTACCAAAGGCTATAATTTCCAAAGAAATATCCGGATCATTCATTAATTCTTGTATTAATGGCA
>Ga0209532_1002845_pt1 | contig 11898 bp, 11 predicted proteins | sample COG_02_FD_184746 | JGI IMG/M metagenome (GOLD analysis project Ga0209532, IMG submission 184746) | Pelagic Microbial community sample from North Sea - COGITO 998_met_02 (SPAdes) (version 2) | ecosystem: Environmental > Aquatic > Marine > Neritic zone/Coastal water | place: Helgoland, sampling... | reverse complement strand
AGCCCGCTGGATAAAGCCAGCCGAACTGCTTCTTTACGAAATTCTTTTCCGTGTCTCGGTGCCATGTTATGTCTCCTTGATGGCCAGTGTGCTATCAAGTGCTCGAAACTTTCTACGGACAAGTCCATTCTGGATCAATATTTAAATTCTCCATTCTCGCTTATACTCCGGCGGACATGAGCGCGAATAACTCATCTGTACTTTTTTGAACGTCCAAATTACGAATTTGAGTGAATATCTCTTGGGACCGATCATCCCCGATAACAGGAGAGCTTAGTTGCGAATATTTTGACCAAATGACATCATCAGACACCTTATTTTCTGGATCACCCTGTGCCTCTGTTATGTCGGAACTTAGGACGCGCCCGTCTTTTAGGTGAAGATGAGCACGTGCAAATCTGTGCGCAGGGAATGCTGCATTGAAATCGTCAGTTTCTGTAATCTGAATACGTTTGGCCAGATCCATGATTTGCGGATCGTTTAGTCCGTCTTCAGTCACTTCTTTCACCCCAATTGTGCCACGTACCAAAGCGGCCGCAACAGCAAATGGCAGTGAATATTGTGCTTGTTCTGTATTTTCGGGGATAGCATTTAATCGTTTCGCTTCGTGAAACGTTTCTATCTTTATATCAACAACCTGATCCGCAGTTACATTATGTTTTTCAACCAACGCCAATACGGCTTCTGTCGGTGGTTGTGCCCAGCGACATACAGGGTACAGTTTTATATACTGCTGTTTTATATACCAATTTTCGCCCAAATCATTCCAATAGTCGGCCAACTCGGGGGCCTCCATTGTGATTGCAGGCGCACCTGTGAAACCATCTTGTGCCAAATATGTTGCCGACACGCCTGCCATGGCTCCCCAACCAGAACCATCTTTGACCATCGTTGGAGCATCGATAACACGCATCATTTGGCTACGCGGACCATGGTATTCTGCGATCCCCAATGCCTCGCGGGTTTGCTCCACCGACAGACCTGTTTGACGCGCGCCCAAGGCGGCAACGGCCAAGGAAACCCAGGCACCTGATGTGTGATAATCACAGGCGCTGGCGTGTAACGTAATACCAGCACGTGTCCCGATCTCATATCCAATTACAACGCTGGTTAACAGTTCTTTGGGGTCATTTATGCCTTCGGCCTGCATAAGTGCGATCAACCCTGGAATAACACCGCAACCAACATGACCCTTCGTTAGTTTGTGACCATCATGGGCATCTAGCGCATCAATGGTAATCGCATTTGCCATGGCCGCGCCCGCAGCACTGACAACGCGCCCATCTTGCCAAAGGGTTGCCTCATTCCCACCAAATTGGCGGGCAGCATGATTGTGAATAATTCTGGACATCGGGGTCTGCGTTCCACCAACGGCAACACCAAGGGTATCAACAAGGCAACGCGTGGCTTCGTGCAACGTATCTTTAGGTAACATTTCGAATGTTGTATCATGGATAAAATCAATTGTTGTCACGTTGGATGCTCCTAAGTTTGTAAATTTATGCGTAATATGATCTGAAAGATTTAATTGCCAACTTCAGGCCATCATCGGTCACATCACGATGTAAAACCATTCTGATTGCGGGGGATTGCCCCCCAATCAAAACACCTTCAGTCGCCAAATAATCGCGCAGTGGCGTATGGTGATCTGCGGCGGGTGTGAAAAATATTGTGTTGGTATTGACGACAACGTCACCAACATTCAACGCCCTTAGAGCATCAGCAAGCATTTCCGCGCGGTCATGATCTTGCTTTAAATCTGGAACGTTGTTTTCCAATGCATATAGCGCAGCCGCTGCCAACACACCTGCTTGGCGCATAGAGCCGCCCAATATTTTACGATTGCGGCGTGCCAGTGCGATGATTTCATTGCTCCCGACCAATACTGATCCCACTGGTGCACCCAAACCCTTGGACATACACAGTGAAACGCTGTCTGCAATATCTGCCAAATCCTTTGGCGGGCACTTTAATGCTGTGATCGCATTAAAAAAACGTGCGCCATCAAGATGCACTGCTAGACCTGCATCGTGTGCAACTTTTGCGGCGACTTTCATTTTATCAATTGGAATAACACGGCCGCCAACAGTGTTTTCAAGGCTCAGTAATCGACTACGAGCATAATGTGGATCGTCTTCTTTGATGGCTGCCGCCACAGACAAGGGCAATAATTCTCCACCTGTTTCGGTTTCAAGCGCATTCAGAGAAACACCCGCCAGTACCGATGCTCCTGCCGCCTCATCGCAATACAAATGGTAGTCGCGCCCAACAATGATTTCATCGCCACGCCCACAATGGGCCATCACAGCGGCCAAATTACTTTGTGTGCCTGTTGGAAAAAAAACCGCGGCCTCTTTGCCCATCAGTTCAGCCAACGTTACTTCTAAATGGGCAACAGTCGGGTCCTCACCGTAAACATCATCCCCAACAAAAGCCGACGCCATTGCAGCACGCATAGCTTCATCGGGACGTGTTAACGTATCACTGCGCAAATCACAGGCGCTTTCACCACCTGCGAAGGCGGTCATACCAGAATAAGCGCTCATTCGGAGACTTGCTTATATGCAAGGGCCGCAACAACGTGAACCCGACGCGTTTCACCGCCGTTCAGGGCTGTGTGATAACCACGCGTATCCGTAAAGTAGACCGAACCATCTGCTGGCAAATGCGTGACGTGGTGATTCACAACGAATAGAGAACCAGGGTTCGAAATTACTGGAATATGCAAACGGGGCTCTGGATCACGATGCCACGAATTACAGTTATACAAGCCTTTTGACAGAATACGTGTACGCCCAATTGGAAACCGCTTTGAAAGCTCTTCGTGCACATATTCAAAGTATGTGCCTTTAAATTTTGGATTGAATTCCGAGAAATCAATCTCAGGCACCAGATCTTCGCGTGGTTCTTCGACATAACGATCATCAGCACGTGTCCAAAAACGACCCGATAAATCATTCGCCGTCCATTCTGTTTGTCCGGGGCGTTGTGTCAAAGGTAGTGCCGCAAAACCTTGATCCTGCATTTCGCCCTGAAAGGCTTCAAGTTTTAGGCACTCGTCTAAAGCTGCCTTCAGTTTTACAATATCAAATTTCAGATCAAGTTTTTGAATACCTGGACCAGGAACAAACTCGGCAACTGTTGTAGAGTTAGGTTGTGATTTCATCCAGCCTTCTACGGCTTGGACATCGGTGTCATTGATTTGAGCGGTAAATCCCATGCTGCTTATCCTTATGTGGCGTTGTAATTGGTCCAACCTTAAGAAGGATATTTAAAAAGTAAAACTAGCATTTGGGAATAACTTGATGCGAAAATCTCATCACATACTTAAACCATTAGCGTTCTTAGATAATATATCAGATGATGACGAGTTAAGAAATAAAGCAAGTTTTGAGGGCATTGAAGCTGTGTACAGCTCATAGGTTTGCTGCCCCTCGCTTGGTATGATGACACTCGCTATCAAGAACACGTCCCTTGATCTCCAATGCGACATCTTGCTGCTCGGCATTCTGATGGACCTGTCGCGGAATGGTGCCGCTCCTTTAATCGCATATTATGCACTAAAGGCGAATACACATGGAAACGAAGCAAACGACAGAATTTAGACAGGAAGTTGTGCGTGTAGCGCTAACGAGTGGGCTTAGCCGGCAACAAGTAGCATCGGATTTTGGTATTGGTTTTTCGACACTGAGCCGCTGGACCAAAGAAGAACGAAGCAATATTACACCATCCGAACCACGCATAGATCTAATTCAGAAAAACGAACGGCTCCGTAAAGAAAACAGATTATTGCGTGAGGAAAGAGAAATACTAAAAAAGGCCACAGTGCGCTGACCGACAGGGGAATGCGTAGCAATCCCCGAGAGGCTACTTCGCCAAGCAAAAGCCATGAGGTTTAAGTTTATCGAAGAGCACCAGAACAGGGTTCCTATCCACCGGCTGTGCCAGGTTATGAATGTCAGTGCCCGTGGTTATAGAGCGTATAGGTCACGTCCTATCAGTCAAAGCCAGCGTACGGACATGGTTCTATTGGCTCATATTCGAGATCAGTTTGCGCAAAACCATAATAGCTATGGGCGCATACGGATGACTGAAGAATTGAAAGATAAGGACTTACGGGTTGGTCAGTCAGCAGGCGTATGAAAAAGATTTAGCAATACGCGCCTTAGATATGGTCGTAGCTTTGCGAAAGCCGCCAAAGAGATGTATCCACCACTCTGACCGTGGTAGCCAAAATTGTTCTCACGAATACCAAGCGCGATTACGTAAACATGGCTTTAAAGTATCAATGTCAGGCAAAGGCAATTGTTACAACAATGCTGCCATGGAAACGTTCTTCAAGACCATCACTCTCAACCATTGCTACGCAATCGCTTGCCGTGCAGCGCAAAGCAGAACTTATCTGGCGGTATACATTGCACACGCGTCGTCAAGCAGAGCTTGCTATCTTTCACTCTCATGGTTCGCAAACAAACCATTGCCGTGCAGTGGAATATATCAATGGCTTCTACAATCCACGCCGTAAACATCCCGCTTTTGGATGGAAAAGCCCATTGGCTTTCGACGTATGGCTGCTTAAATGAGAACCTGGAGCGGCACTATACCGTGACATGTCCAAAAGACTTTCGACGTCGAACGACAGTCAATGGCGCGTTATGATTGGTTTTCTAAAATAAGCTGAGAGGCGCGATATGCCAACATCATTGTGGGTGCATTCGTGTTCCCAGATGTGATGTTTGGGAATGCAGATGCGTCGATAACGCGAAGCCCGTTAATACCATGAACGCGCAATTCTGCGTCCAGCACCGATGTTGATGAATTATCGCCCATGGCACATGTCCCACAAGGATGAAAAACCGTACCTGCCGTGTTACGAAATAATTCCAAAAGTGCCGCGTTATCCATCGATTGAAATTGCGGATCATAGGCAGACTTGGTGACCAATTGAATGGCAGGAACTTGTGCCATCTTTTGTACTAACCTTCCTGCTTGTATTGCCGCGTCACGATCGTGTTGGGTCGACAATGAGTTGGGTTGAATCATGGGCGCAACAGCAGGATCAATGGATTGAATTTCAACAGATCCACGGCTGGTCGGGCGCGCAGGTTGTGCGCACAACAAAAAGCCAGGGCGACTATCGATGCTGGTTTTACCACTGTCATTAATCGCATAAGAGGCGGGATTACAGTACAGTTGCATGTCAGGGTCTTGGAGTTTCTTATCACTTCGCACAAACCCACTGACTTGGTTTACAGGAACGCTTAATGGCCCCGTTTTACTTGTGAAATACTGCGCTCCCGCAATCATGCGACCGATGACACTTCCAAGCCGGTTGTTCAAAGTTGGAATGTTGGATTCAAAGTACTGAACAACTGCCAAATGATCCTGCATGCCATGTCCCACAGCGGGTAGATTATGTTGCACATTAATGCCAAGGCTCTTCAATTGTTCAGCGCGGCCAATTCCAGATCGCTGCAAAATTGTTGGCGAACCAATAGCGCCAGCACTTAAGATAACTTCCTTATTTACCATATATTCAACGGCTTGCCCGTTGGTTTTGCAAACCACACCCGTTGCACGTTTGCCGTTCATAATGACGCGATCAACAAGACTGTGTTTTCTGATGGACAAATTCGAACGCTTTTTTACAGACCTTAGAAAGGCGTCAGATGCAGACCATCGCATGCCATTTTTCACATTGCTACGCACGTAACCGATGCCGTCGTCTGGCCCTTGATTGCCATCAATTTTCACGGCCCATCCCATTTCTTTTCCAGCTTTCAGGAATGTCTGGCTGAATGGGTGCATACGTTTGTGCAAATCGCTGACGCATAACGGCCCTTCGCCGCGCGTTGTTGGCGCGCCGTCGGGCGTAAATTCTAAATTACATTCTATGGCATCATAGGTACGACGCACTGTGTCCCAATCCCATCCCGCCGCGCCTGCATGTACCCAATCCGCAAAGTCATGAGGCAACCCACGGTAATAGGCCATGGCATTGATTGAGCTCGAACCGCCAATAACCCGACCGCGTGGCCAATAAGCAGGTCGATTATTCAAACCCGCATCTGGCGCGGCCGTGAATTTCCAATTTACCGTCTCGTCCGTAAAGGTAAAAGCGTACCCAAGAGGCACTTTTATCCACAGGCGCCTATCTGATCCACCTGCCTCAATTAGCAAGACAGAATTCTTGGGGTTCTCGCTTAATTGGTTTGCCAAAACACAGCCCGCTGAACCCGCCCCTACGATAATGTAATCGAATTTTTTGCTCATGTTTTTGAGTACATTTTTTTCTTACGGCTACGGGTGCTGATCGTATCTTCGGGTGTTCCACTGTGAAACGTTCCAAACCAACGATCCCAAGGCATTTCTTGATTGCCGTAGTTGCATTCAAAATAGCGATGGTGAAGCTGATGATAAAACGTACCCAGTGCTAAACGGCGTTTGTCGCGGATCAACAGATCTTCATAGCCGGCATGGGTCATGGCGGCACCTGGGCCTTGATAAACAACATGAAAAATAAGATGGATTGGGTGTGACGCGACCACGACATGGATTAACAAAGTGGTGAGATATAAAAGATGCTCAACTGGATGCATTGAAAAACCTGACCAAGGTCCAATGTTTATATTGCGATGATGAAGGGAGTGAACGCGCGTATACAAAAATGGCACATGCAATAACCGGTGTACCCAATAAAAATGAAATGCCGACCAAATCGGTAACAAAACGATCCATGTCCAAAACCAAACTGGTGTGGTTGAGAAATCAATGACTGGGGCATAGCCGTTAGCCATCATCCACATGATTAAAACTTGATAAATTGTCAGCTGAGCAACACCACTGACAAGTGAATGGAACATATTGTCCCTGACTTGGTCAGAAAACAAAAATGCACGGTTGTTGCACGTTTGATCACGGTGATCGAACTTTAGGCGTTTACCTTGACCTCGCCGAATATAGAAATACCAATGCAAACCGCCAGCAATGATCAACATCAATCCCATATTGATGGCCCAGATTTGAACAATCCAGCCAAATGCCAATTTTTCGGCGGTTTCGAGTGATGGATATGCAAAATAGTATAGACTGATCGAGACGATCAAAATTAGAACGCGTTCTGACAATGATAGCCAGTTTTTGCGCAGCCACCCCAACAGGAAACGGGGCTCGTTCAGGTGTGTGAACGGCGAAGGATCTTGTAAAGGAAGGTCGGGATGGTAATTCCAATCGCTTGCTTTTTCTTTAGGCATGTTGCGCACCGCTTAGTTTCAAAAATACCTAAAAGCGAAATGGATTAAAAAGCTAGGAAAATTTTACGTGTTTTATAAACGCGAAAACCGCTTGTATAATTTGGCTTTGAACTTAGGCTAAGTTGACCATCATTTGAACGTGAAATCCAAAGGGTTAAAATGAAGAAAATCGACCTAAATGCTGATCTCGGCGAAAGCTTTGGCCCTTGGACCATGGGCGCTGATGAACAAATGTTGGATATCGTCAATAGCGCAAATATCGCCTGCGGTGGTCATGCCGGTGATGCCGAAACAATGTTCAAGACAATAGAATTGGCACTGGTTCGTGACGTTAGCATCGGTGCGCACCCTGGCTTTGATGATAAACAAGGCTTTGGACGGCGTCGAATTCCACTTTGCATGTCGGAAGTTGCGCAATTGATCGCTGCGCAAGTGGGTACCATAAAGGGTATCGCGGCCCTTGCTGGAACCAAAGTTTCTTATGTAAAACCGCATGGCGCGTTAAACAATTGGGCTTGTGAAAATGCACAGGTGGCGCAAGCCATTGCGCGATCTATGAAGCAATCTTGTCCAGAGCTCGCGATGTTGGCTGTATCGGGTACTGAATTGGAAAAAGCATCACGTGAAGCAGGTTTGAAAACGTTTAGCGAGGTTTTCGCCGACCGTGGTTATGGCGATGATGGAAATTTGGTGCCACGTGGGCAAGCTGGTGCAATGATAACTGATGCCGGCGCGGCGGCTGATCGGTTGATAAAGTTTTTTGAGACAGGTGATATGCCAACGGCATCAGGTGGTTCGGTAAAGCTGTCGGCGGATTCAATTTGTATCCATGGCGACAGTGATCACGCTGTTGAAATGGCACGACAGTTGCGTGATGCATTGCTGGCGCAAGGTTTTAGCCTTCAATCATTTATTCAAGATTGATCGTGACACAGTTTCCTAAAATGCGCCCGATTGCTGATACAGGTATTTTGATCGAATTTGGCGATCAGATTGACGACGACGTGCACGCGGTTGTTTTGGCCATGGATGGAGCTGTTAAGGATGCGCAATTGCACGGAGTCACAGAATTAATCCCAGCATATGCGTCTCTGTTCGTTGGTTATAATTCCCTGATGGTCAGCTATGCCATGTTGTGCGAACAATTAGAACCATTGCTAGATGTACAAGTTGCAAGTGACATCAAGCCTCGCCATTGGTCAGTTCCCGTATGTTACGACGCCGAATTCGCACCAGATTTAGGTGAATTAACAGATGTGCTGGGCAAGTCAGAAAGCTTCGTTACCGAGGCGCATGCCTCTGCTGTTTATAAGGTTTACATGTATGGGTTTGCGCCTGGATATGCATATTTGGGCGGCGTGCCCGCGTGTATTCAGATGCCACGTAAATCATCCCCTGTGATGGGCGTTGCGCCGCAATCCGTGATGGTTGCGGGATCACAGGCGTTGATTACCACTGTAACGATGCCATCAGGTTGGTGGGTTATTGGGCGATCTGGGGTGAATCCATTACAATCACATTTGGAAAATCCGTTCATGTTTGCGGTTGGTGATACAGTTGGTTTTGAACCTATGAGCACTGTCGAATTCGCAAAATACGGGCAGATTTAGCAAATGGCGGTTTTCAAAGTAGATCACGCAGGCCCATTGGTTACAATCCAAGATCAGGGGCGCTCAGGTTTCATGCGGTACGGCGTAACCCCGTCAGGACCAATGGATCGCTTGGCCTTCAGTTTGGCACATCACGCGCTGATGCAGACGCCCACAGCAGCAATAGAGGTGTCTATGGGCGGTATCGCATTGACATGTACCGAAGGGAACGTGACAGCCTGTGTGGTGGGTGGTGCGTTCTATGTCGTGCTGGATGGTAAACCATTGCCACATTGTTCTGTATTTACATTGTCCCAAGGGTCAAAGCTGCAAATCCGCCCTGGTCCATGGGGCAGCTGGTGCTACTTGGCTTTTGCGGGGCACATGGATGTTCCTGATTGGTTGAACAGTACATCAACGCATATCGGGTCAAACTTGTGTGGCCGGCCATTGAAGGCGCAGGATGTCATTTCAGTGCAAGATACACGAACGTTGGACGGCGTTAGTGGTCAAATTTTCGATCCGATATCGGTAAAGCCACCAAAACAAATCCGTATAGTTTTGGGCCCTCAAGACAGGTTTTTTACAGCGGCATCAATCAAGAGTTTGGAAGATTCAGCATTTTCGTTAACCGCAGATTATAATCGCCAAGGTGTGCGTTTGAGCGGACCTAAATTGCAAATCACACAAGCATTGGACATGCCGTCAGAACCGATTGCACGTGGCTCGTTGCAAGTTCCAGGCCACGGTGATCCGATTTGTTTGTTGGCTGACCACCAGACAACAGGCGGATATCCCAAGATTGCCACAGTGATTTCTGCGGACCAGGATAAAATGGCTCAAATGCGAACCGGCGACAGCTTGCGCTTCAAAATTGTGGATGTAGAAACCGCAACGAAAGCCAACCACATTGCTCAAGAGATGGGCGTGAAACTGCGCCAACAGATTGATGATATGCGCATGAGCTTGGATCAAAAACTGTGGAACAGCAATCTTGTCAGCGGCATAATCGATGACATTCCAGAATGAAGCTGTAAATTGTAAAATGACAAAGCCTATAATCTCGTTAGGAATATGGGGCGAAAACTGATCCAAGGCTTGACATTTTGACGCTAATAACATGTATCAAGCCAACACTTTAAACCCTGAAGGGATGACCGCAATGACCGCTTATCGCACGCACACATGTGCCGCACTTAACGCCAGCCACGTTGGACAGAATGTTCGTTTGTCTGGTTGGGTCCATCGCGTACGTGATCACGGCGGCATCCTGTTTATCGATTTGCGCGATCACTATGGCGTAACACAAATTCTGGCCGACCCAGACAGCCCTGCATTTTCCGCACTGGAAAAGGTCCGTTCTGAATGGTGTATCCGCATCGATGGCGAAGTCAAAGCGCGCGCACCTGAATTGGTGAACAAGAAATTACCAACCGGCGAAGTTGAAATTTTCATCCGCGATATGGAAGTTTTAGGTGCTTCTGAAGAGCTGCCATTGCAAATCTTCGACGAACCAGATTTCCCAGAAGAAACACGCCTAAAATTCCGTTTCCTCGATTTGCGCCGCGAAACATTGCACAACAACATCATCCTGCGTTCAAACGTGATTAAATCGATCCGTGGCCGCATGGACACCCAAGGTTTCAACGAATTCCAAACACCAATCATCACAGCGTCATCCCCCGAAGGTGCGCGCGATTTCTTGGTGCCATCACGCCAACATCCGGGCAAATTCTACGCCCTGCCACAGGCACCACAACAGTTCAAACAAATGATCATGGTTGCGGGTTTCGATAAATACTTCCAAATCGCCCCATGTTTCCGCGACGAAGACCCACGCGCAGACCGCTCACCAACCGATTTCTATCAATTGGACATGGAAATGTCCTTCGTTGAGCAACAAGACGTCTTCGACACAATCGAACCCGTTCTGAAAGGCGTGTTCGAGGAATTCGGCGGCGGTCGCCCAGTGGCACAGAACTGGCCACAGATTTCCTACAAAGACGCCGCCCTTTGGTACGGCACGGACAAACCAGATTTGCGTAACCCAATTAAAATGCAAATCGTATCCGATCACTTCCGTGGTTCAGGTTTCGCAATCTTCGCGAACCTTTTGGAAAACGAAGGCACCCAAGTTCGCGCAATCCCAGCCCCATCTGGTGGCTCGCGCAAATTCTGTGATCGCATGAATAAGTTCGCCCAACAAGAAGGCTTGCCCGGCATGGGCTACATCTTCTGGCGCGACCAAGGCGAAGGCATGGAAGCGGCTGGCCCATTGGCGAAAAACATCGGCCCAGAACGCACTGAAGCCATCCGTCAACAACTCGGCCTCGAAGTCGGCGATGCAGCATTCTTCCTCGCGGGTAAACCATCCGCGTTCGAGGGCGTCGCAGGCCGCGCACGTACTGTGATCGGCGAAGAGCTGAAAATCACCAACGCAGACGCATTCGAATTCGCATGGATCGTTGATTTCCCAATGTATGAACGCGACACAGAATCTGGCCGCGTCGATTTCAGCCACAACCCATTCTCAATGCCACAGGGCGGCATGGACGCACTAAGCGCCGAAGATCCTGAAACGATCCTTGGCTACCAATACGATCTGGCCTGTAACGGCTACGAACTGATCTCTGGTGCGATCCGTAACCACAAACCTGAAATCATGTACAAAGCATTCGAAATCGCGGGCTACCCGAACGAAGAAGTAAACAAACGCTTCGGCGGCATGGTCAACGCCTTCACATACGGCGCCCCACCACACGGCGGTTGCGCCGCTGGTATCGACCGCATCGTGATGTTGCTGGCAAACGAGGATAATATCCGTCAGGTCATCATGTTCCCAATGAACCAACGCGCCGAAGATTTGATGTTGGGCGGGCCATCCGAGGCAACTAACGAACAGCTTCGTGAACTTGGCATTCGGATTTTGCCTCAAGAAGACTAAACGCAAATACATACGCATTAAAAACACCTTCTGGTTCCGCCAGAAGGTGTTTTTGTTTGTGCTATTCAAATAGAAACCAAAAATGCGCGACGGCGTAGCGCAAGCGAAGCTA
>Ga0209532_1002832_pt1 | contig 11922 bp, 14 predicted proteins | sample COG_02_FD_184746 | JGI IMG/M metagenome (GOLD analysis project Ga0209532, IMG submission 184746) | Pelagic Microbial community sample from North Sea - COGITO 998_met_02 (SPAdes) (version 2) | ecosystem: Environmental > Aquatic > Marine > Neritic zone/Coastal water | place: Helgoland, sampling... | reverse complement strand
TCACCAAACTTCTTATATCTAGGTAGAGGATACAATTTCCCGGTTGCTTTAGAGGGCGCATTGAAGCTTAAAGAGATTTCTTACATACACGCAGAAGGATATCCAGCCGCAGAAATGAAGCATGGCCCAATTGCACTTATTGATGAGCAAATGCCAATTGTGGTAGTTGCTATTAATAGCAACCACTATGAAAAAGTAGTGAGCAATATCCAAGAAATTAAAGCAAGAAAAGGAAAGATAATTGCGGTGGTAACTCAGGGAGATACTGTGGTAAGAGAATTGGCAGATTATGTAATGGAAGTACCGCCAACTCCAGAAACCTTAACCCCTTTAGTAACTACCATACCCTTGCAGCTATTATCTTATCATATTGCTGTGATGCTTAACAGAAATGTGGATCAGCCAAGAAACTTGGCCAAGAGTGTTACAGTGGAGTAGTTACTCGTGACAATTATTCTTACTCCTATAAATTACTCGTAACATTCTCAATATCAATAAGAACAACTCATCTTTGGAGTTCTCCATATTCCAATTATCAACAGTATTTATTTGACAAAATAAGGGGTTTTAAGGAACATTTTCTTACCCCTATTGGATACAGAAAGATATCTCAAATTCTAAATGAGGAAGGGTTAAAAACACCTCGTGGTAATGTATTTAAAAACAACCACGTCCATTCCATTTATAAGAAAGGTTTAATTCGTGAAGAACGAATTAATAGAGAAGATGTAGTTGATGTTACTCCTCCTATTGTAGAAGTTATTAAATAAAAACCCTCTATTTTTTTACGTTTTCCTACACTTTGTAATACTTATAATAGATACTGGTATCCATCATAGGGTAAAATACCAATCACCCACGAGGGTTCTAATGAATAGTTAGTGGGTTAGAAGTCGGATAGTATTCTATAAGATTGAAATAACATCTATACATAATGGAAGAGGTTTCTCCGATAGTATCAAAAAGGGTTCTACTATAAATCAGATATGGGTGATTCAATCGAACTGGTCTGAGGAAATTTAGAATTAAAAAAAAAGGAGGTAAAATTCTTAAAGGGGATTGGTGTATCCAATACTGAAGTGTTCAAACAAATAAAAAGTTTGAAAAAAGATTACAACCTTTTACTTAAAAACTAAAGGTTGATACTATTTATATAAAACTGTTTAAAGATGAAACAAACTAAATTAGATTCTGAATCTATAAAATGGATTAAAGAAAATCCAAAAGAGTTCATTGATGAGTTAATCAGAAAATCAGAATTGGTTAATAATTTCTCAGATAAACTTGAACCTTATAGAAAGAGAAAAGATAGAGAAGGGTATCGTAAATTATTTAAAGAACTATTAAAAAAAGAAGAAGAGAAACAATGGAAGAAAGAATAACAAAACAACAATTAATGAAGATGTATAACGTAAATAGAACCACCATAGAAGAGTGGAGAAGAAGGTTTGGGTTACCGATGATACAAATTTCATCTCATAAAAAATACATCAGGAAAACTGATTTATTAGAATGGGAAAACGAGATGAAACAAAATCACACCTTAGTGTAGTTTAAAAATGATTACAGTATCAAAATAGTTTTGATTCAAACTTTGATATACTTTGAAGATTGAAAGAGTTATGGTTAATCTATCAGTTGGTAAAATATGGTGTCTTTGTTGATTGATGTAGTACTTTAAATTATTGATTTTGATATCAATTTGAAACTATCATTAATTAATTTATCGTTATATAAATTGGTACATGGTCACTCTTTTCAATATAATTATCATATTCACCAATTATAACTTTAACAACTCTATCCAATAAGTTCTTAGATAAAAAACAATAATCTATATGAAAAGGTTTTTCCTTATTATGAGTGTGGTAATAAGTTGGTATTGATTCCTTTCCTTGTTCCTCATTAAAGAAATTATGATAAGAACTGAATATTTTCATTTCTTTTAAATCATCTACAACTTCTTTATGAACTTTATCTATCCTAAAAGGATTCTCCCAAATTAGATTACTATTAAAATCTCCACAGATTATTACATTCTTGAAATTTAAGAAGGATTTATAAACTTTCATTGAAAGTTTGAATTGTCTAATGTAATTAATATGGTTCTTTTTCTTTGGTCCAATTTTCTGAGTCCAGACTCCAATTAAATTATAAGTTTCACTATTATTTGATATGATAAGAGGAAGTATATATTTAAAATCTTCACTATAGTTTTTATAAAGAGTTATTTTAAAATTGTTAAAAGTAAATACTCCTAATCCTTTATTTTGGTTTTCTCCAATCCAATAAGAATCTGTAGGAGGGTTTTTAAATAATTTAAAATCTATCTTATCTAAAGATTCACATTCTGGAATTACTAAAATATCAGGATTAAAAAATTCAATATCTGAATATTTTTTCCTAAAATTTTGTTTACAATTCCATGTTATTACTCTCATATTTTAATTTACCAAACTTTCTTTTTACCTACATTAATAGGTTTTAATGTACCTCCTTTTATCTTTTCTCTTTCTTTCTGAGGAGGTGTATAATGTGGAGATTTTTTATATAAATCATAAAGAATATCAATTCCTTTTAGTTTATATTTTTTATCATAAAATCTATCTAAATTTCCATCTTTCTTTAAAATACCTAACATCTTTTTCTTAACAACATCACAAACATAAGATTCAATTTTGGATATGATGATTTCTTTATGTTCATCATCCTCGTAGTTCTTTGGAATTAATGAATTATAGTATCCTACTGGTCCATCCTCATATCTATTATTCTTATTGTAATGAGGAACATTATCTTCTAATAAATCTAAGTGATACGAAACATCATCTACAGTTCCTATGTATATATATTTTCTCTTCCCACCAATTGAGACCCACATACCCCATTGAGGGTTAAACCCATCATTATCTATGAATATAGAAAAAGAAGGTAGGAACTTTTTATGGTACTTAATCATTTTATTAAAACCCTTAGTTCTATTCTTTTTCATTTCCCTCAAATCTTCTTTGAGTTTCCCAATCTTTATTAATTCAGATTCAATCTTCTTTTCCCTCTTACTGATATTACTCAGTAATCTTTCATACTCTAACTTTTCATCTCTTTCCTTTTTTGGAATGAAATAAAAATCATCTCCGATTTTATTAATTCTCCATTTGTCTTCCATATTCCAAACTTAAGAATTTCAAATAATTAATAAAAATTACTAACACTGAAAATAAAATTAGTGTGTAAGTAATCTCTCGAGTAATTTAAGGAGAGTTGTTAGGGGTTAAACTTCTCCACCTATTAAAAGTGAGAATTAATAAAATTACCAACACTAAAAATAAAATTAGTGTGTAAGTAAAACATCTACTAACTATAGTATTGTTAGTGAGGGAAATGAGATTTGAAACCTCAATAAATAAAAGAGAATCAAAAATTAATTAATAACAAAACCGATGTGTGAAATGGGATAACCTCACAATTTAAGTTATGAGTAAAATAATTAAAAAAGGGGAATTGGTAACTAATAGTAACCAACCTCACAACATTAAAACTCCACAAACTGTGGAAGAATTTAGAAACAACCTTAAAAAGTACTTTGTATGTATTGATTTTGGTGGTAATGATGATGTATTATATGTTCAGAATTGTGATACTAATTATATAAATGTAAATGAGTTAAACTCACTTAGTGATTTATACGAAAGAAGTAATCATTGTAACCCAATGTTTTCACCGAAAGTAAATCCAAAGAAAGATTTCAGAGAGTTTATGAACGAAACAAATCAAATCTTTTCATTGAATGGGTATTTTATGGATGAAAACAATTACGAAATCATTGAAGAAACAGAAACTTTTCTTAGTGATGATTATGAACCTAGATGGGTTGGGTTAGATAATAAGATTTATAGAGAATTCTATAACCTAACATTGGGAGAGTTTAGTGGATACGTTAAAACAATTAAAAATTAAGAGATATGGAATCATTTGAAAAAAAAGTGAGAAGTAAAATCAGAAAATTACTCTCAGATAGATGTTATGAGTTAGAAGAAAAAAGAGAGGAACTATTAGAAACACTCGATGAAAATGAATATGTGTTAGAAGTGTTAGAAGAACATTTTGAACAATTAAGGAAGTACGAAAAATTCATTCAGAAAAATTAAGGGATATGATTTTTGTTACTTCATATTCATAATTTGGAAACTCCCTCATCAGTAATGGTGGGGGTTTTTCTTTGTAGAGAGGTTGTAAGAACCAATAAGAATCAGATTGATAGATTATTTATTTGAAATGATTAGTATGTAAAGTTTGTTCGTTCTTATTTTCTTTAAAATCAATTATTATTTCACAAAATTTACGAAGTGAATTAAGTTCATCTTCACTAATGTTATATTTTTTAATTATTCTTTTTGTTTCCATATTAGGTTTAATTAATTCCAGTTGAATTAGGTATTGTTAACCCTCCGATATAATTTCCATCACTCAAGTGATGAAATGGAGAACACTCACCTCTATCAATTAATTCTTTCAGAGTAATAGTTCCATAACTATCTCTGATTCTTTTATTTTGTTTTTTCTTTTTACTCATATATTTTATGTTGAAGTTTAAGATTCTTTTTAACCTTAGTAATTGTGTTTAGTGATACATCACATAACTTAGATATTTCAATACCTTTCATTCCTTTTTCTAAGTATTCTATTACTTTAGAGTGTTTGGTTAAGAATTTAAGAGTTGATTCTTTAGTGTTTTGTTTCCTACCACTATATTTCTCAGGTGATATTTTTTGAGTGATTCTAATACCCTCCATTTGACGAGTTTTAATCATAGATTTTTCAAAGGAACTCATGGTAGAAAGTATATTCAATAATAATTCTGAGAAGTAATCTCTCTCACCTTCATTATTTAAGTTTTGGAAGTTGGGATTTCTACAAACAACTCTTACACCTTTTTCAGTCAGTTCTTTCCATACAGATAATACAGAAAGTGTATCCCTTCCTAATCTATCAATTGAGTGAACCTCAATATGTTTGATAGTTCCATTATCAACTAACTTTTTAATTTTGTTTTTAATAATGTTTGGTCTTTCCCACAGAGGAACTAATCCACTACATTTATCTATGATAACTTTATCAAATCCCTCTACATTCTGAATCTGTCTTAATTCACTTTGTTCATCAGTTGAAACTCTCGATAGAAACACTTTCATAATTCGCAATATTAGGATTACTTGTTTTACACCCTTAATTTACGAAAATATATTAATATATACAACCATATTGAGTGTAAATTCACAAAATGAGATTAGTAAAATGAAGTATACTCTAAAATTGGGAATGAGAGGTTTCTTGTAACTGAGAGAATACTTTTTTCTAAAATGGGGGGGTCTGACCCGTTTTTATATCGGAGTCAATTTTTTTACTGGAGAAGATTAATATCTATAATAATTATTACCTTTTTTATTATTTTTTTTCTTTAGAATTATAGAAGTTTGATTTTTAATATTTTTATTTTCATAACCTTTATCACTCAATTCTTCCTGTTTTCTCTCTATTTGATGTGATACGTTTCTTATAATCGAGTCTTTATAAGAATTATCGAATTCAAAAACATCAGATTTATATTTTTTAACAAAGAAATATTTTATCCATATCTTTTGTTTTTTTGAAAAACCATATCCATTTAAATCCTGATTGTTTGGAATGAACTTTTTATTTCTAATGAAAGTATTAAAGTTTTTTATAAAGTTTTTTTGAGTTTTATTCAGGGGAGGTATTTTTTTATTAATTAATCCGTCTATCCAGTAATACCATTTTTTTAAAAAATCTATTTCATATTTATAAAACTTTACATTATAAAATTTAGGATAGTATTTACCCATTTTTTCAATATAATCTTTATGAATATTTTTCATTTAACTTAGAATATTATACAAACAACTTTTTTTATGTTCAAATAATATTTATAATATAAAGTAATTTTATTAGAGGACAAAACTCAATAATAAACTTAAACTACATTATGTTCTATAACTCTAAGTATTCTCCACCATACATTTGGAAAATCATCTTACACTGTTCGTGAAACTGATTAACCTTTTCGTGTTGAGTATTTATTTTACCTTCTTTTTTGAATCTCCATTTTGGAGTCACTCCTGAAGGATATGATGTAATTTCAGGGAGAATTTCTAATTTTTCATCCCCAATATAAATAACACTTTTTCTTACTGTGGTTAATTTTCGAATCCTAATATCTCCCATCAAAAAGATGTTGTTTGAATCCTTAAAGTCATCAATATGGGAGTAGGACCATAGTTGACATTGGAGATTATACCACCCACCAACAGGAATATTTTTATCATACCTTGTGGATTTTACTTCTATAATAATTCTGTCATTATTCTTTCTATTCTTATAAACAATGTCTGGTCTTCCAAAAAGGGGTTCTTCATTTATTTTAAGTCTAGAGATTTTGAAAGTCTTTTTATTATCATCTGACAAATCTTGATACTCTAAAACCCAATCATCATTTAAAAAACCTTTATACTCTCTTTTAAAGTACTCATCACTTTTGTCTAAATTGAAAATTAAATCCTTGTAGAGTAACTTCTCTACAATGGTTCCCTCTTTAAGATTTTTTTTATTGTCTCTTTTTGGAATAATTGAATCATAAATCCAATCTGTAAAATCCGTAACTCTATTTCCTACTTTAAGAGGAGAGTTATTTTTAAGTTTGATTAAATCTTCCTCCGTAATAATATTTGTTCGATAACCCCCAAAATTTTGAAAGAACGAATTTTGTAAATAATTAGGTTTTGATTTTGATTTTTTTTTCCTACTCATATGTCACTTCATATTTTTTGGATGTTTATTGTAAAAATGATATCCTAAAACTGTCTTGTCTGTGAAGTCCTCTTTAAAGTAGGACTTAATTCTTCATTTGTTTCCATCATGTTTTATAATCTTCTAATCTCCTTTTCAATCAACTGAATCAATTCTTTCTGATTTCTTTTTAATGAAAAGTATATTGTTTCTTCAAATTCATTTTTAGGTTCTATCATACCAAAATCTGTGGTTCTGTAAAGATTAGTTGTTGTGAGTTTTTGATACTCTTTCAACACTTCTATCAATTTTGATTTTGAACCTTTTATATAACCTTTTGATTTATTTTTAAATTTACCCTCTTCTTTTCCGATATAATCAAAATTTTCTATCCATCTCCATTTACCATTTATGAACTCACAGTAGTATTCATCAAATTCACCACAGAGTTTAAGTAAATCTTTTTCTTTAGGGGTATATTCGAAATCAAAAATAGATTTTACCGAATTTAATCTTCTAAGAATATTTCTACGAAGTATAGGAGTAAAAACAGGATTAGGTTGTGAGAACATTCCTAACACACCAAACTCTTCACCTTTTTGTTTATTTGATTTTAATACCCAATAAGGTTTCTTCTTGTCAATCTTTTCAGAACAAGTACATAGTTTGAATTGTCCATTTACATCACACATTCTTCATTCTCAATATTTCATCTCTATGTTCCATGAATTTATCTTCAACTGATTGAATTATTGGAGAAAAACCATCAAGGATTTTATTAAACTCCAACTCTATTTCCTCTTCAGATAAATCATCAACTTTAGAGAATGGAAATTTTACTAGTTTCTGATAGTTTACCAACCATTTTTTACCAGATGGGGTTTTGAATCCATTTATTTCCATAAATATTTCACTTAATCTTGAAGTATCGTATTGAGGGTCAGAAGGAGATATTACTGTTTTAGAATTCATTCTATTCTTTGAAGGATTAAATACAAATTCGAACAAGAAAGACTCTTTATTTCTCCAACCATTTGATTTTTCACTTATATATGTTAATTCAGAAATTTTAGGAGTTGTAAATCTTAAATAACTTTTTCCTGGAGAACCCAAAATCCAACCTCTTTTTTGAATTTGTTTTTCAAATATTGTTTTAATACCATCTAACACGTCAGGTTTATGGTCTATAATGAAATCAAATAGTTCTTTATGATTCTGATATATTTTTTTAGATAACTCAGTTAATTTATCTGTCCCCATAAGTTCTCTTTTAATAATTGTTATATAATCTTTAATGTAATTTTTAACTTGTTGGTTAAGAGATTCTCCATAAACTGATATTATCCTTTCTAACGAATTTACTATAAACTCATATGAGATAGGTTCATATGTTTCTGATTCACTTTCAGAGGTGTCTCCCTCAGGTGTAAGAAATACAAATGTTTGTTTATGATTAGGATAATTAGATTCAATTATCTCTCTATATCTCATAAGTTGATTTGAATGTTCTTTCGATAATACCTTATTTTCAATACAAACAACTACATTTTCAAGAACAATTAAAATATCAATATTTTTCCATTCTCTTTGAATTGTAACTTTCGTTAAATCCATTCCTTCAACATCAACTTGGTCAATGTTTCCGAATTTATCCGATGAAAAAACTTCTCTCAAAAAACGTTTAAGGAATATATCACCAAGTTTGTGGGATTCATTCGGGTCTAACAACCAAGAAAGAAAATTAGAGTGTCTAATCTCATTTTTAGAAATACGAAGAATTTGGAAAATATTAGGATTCTTTAGACCTAAATCCAACTTATCAAAGTCTTCGTCCTTAAGGAGTTCATCATATAGTTGTTTTATATTTTCTATATCCATTACCCTCTCAATTGATTTAATAACTCTGGTCTTGAAATAAACATTCGAATCATCCTTTCTTTGAATTCTTTTTTCTCGAAAAATTCATACAATTTAGTACTCGTATCCAATGTTTTTATATTCTTATCTTCATATATCTTCTGAAGTTTATCTCTCTTATTGGAATCTGTATTGTTTGAAGTAATCACACTTTGGAATTCTTTATCATTAATGATTCCTTCAATTAACTTTTTAGAACTCTCTTCAGTACCCTCAGGAACTTTTCCGTAAAATTCATTTACTTCATTAATAATTTCAGAAAGTAAATCATACTCTTCTTCATCTCTTCCTTTACCGTCTCCATATTCATTTGGGTCAAAGAAAGTGTCCTCATCTTCAAGTGAAATATTCAATTTTCCTTTGATATCTAGATTCAGAGATTCTAAATCAACTAAATCAGATACATCTATTCTTTCATTTCCATCAACTGGGAACTTCTTTCTGAGATATTCAAAAAAGATGTAGTGTTTTTCCAATTCAATATTATCAAATTGATGAACCATAGAAATATAACCATATAACTTACAATAGTTCGAAAATTGAGTTCTTGATGAATCTCTATCTTCATCCGAAAGTTCACTCCATCTATTTAAAACAACATTAAGAGTGGGTTGTAAAAGAGAATCATCTCTATTCTCAGAAAAGAAGATATTATTCCAATCATCAATCTCTTGTGGGGTAAATAAATGATAGTTTCTAATCTTATCTAATATATCATACACCAAGTTTGGGTCTGTATCTTCAGATAAAATTGTGGTTTGATAAAAGTTCTGAAATGATTCTTGAATGGTTTCAACCTTATTCACAAAATCTAAAACGAATGTACTTTTCTTACCTCTTGTTTTTCTATTTAATCTCGAAAGAGTTTGTACACATTGAACTCCATTAATGGATTTATCAATAAACATAGAATGAAGTAGTGGTTCATCAAACCCTGTCTGAAATTTATTACAAACGATTAAAACACGATATAAGGGGTTTTTGAAACCAGTAGGGATATCTTTACTATCAAATCCATTCTCTTTATTTAAAGAGTGTTCAGTAACCTTCTCTCCATTGTATTGTTGTTCTCCACTAAACCCAACAACACATTTGATTTTGTTGTGTAATCCTTTATCTTTTAATTGTTTGTTCATCTCCATAAAGAACTTCACAGAGTCTTGAATTGAACGAACTATTATCATACCTTTTCCTCTTCCATCAATAGATTTAACAGTTGTATTGAGAAGGTGGTCGATGATGATACTACATTTTCTTGATATGGTTTCCGGATTAGAATCTACCCATTTAATCAACTCTTTCTTTCCTCTACTTTCAGGTAATTCTACATCCTCTCCTTTCCCCTTAAGTTTAAACCATCTTTTCACTGGTGTAAACGATTTCAAAACATCCAATGTAAAACCTTCTCCTATGGATTGTTTCATTGTGTATGTATGGAAAGGTCTTTTCTGAGTTGTTCTTTCAACAGGTGTTCCAAAAACCTCAAGAGTTTGTGGTTTTGGTGTTCCTGTAAATCCAAAGAATGAGATGTGATTTTGTTTTTGACGAGATTTCATTTCAGAACGAATCTTTGAAATTTCTTCATTTACTGTATCATCAGTTACTTCAACCTCATCTTCAAGATTTAGTGAAAGAGTTTTGTTAAGATTCTTAGTTCCTTTTCCACCTTGAGAAGAATGAACCTCATCTACGATTACTCCAAAACTCATCCCACTTAATTCTTTCATTCTATTCACTACAACAGAGAATTTTTGAATGGTAGTTACAATGATGTTCTTACCAGATGAAAGAGATTTTCTCAACTGTTCTGAGTTCTTATCTATCTGTTGAACAACCCCTTGAACTTGTTGTAAACTTGTGATTGTATCTTGAAGTTGTTTATCTAAAACTTTTCTATCAGTAATTACAATAATTGAATCAAATACTCTGTCCTGTCCATTGTTTTTGAAAAGGTTCGTTAACATAAATGATAACCAACCAATAGAATATGATTTACCTGATCCTGTAGTATGTTGTACTAAATAATTAGTACCCTCACCATCAATTAGAACTTGAGATTTAAGTTTTCTAATTACTTCTAATTGGTGATATCTTGGAAAAATAAGTACTGGTTTTTTCTTCTCAATCACCTTCTTTTTTTCATCACTCCAAACATAATCTGAAGAGTGGGTAAACAACACGAAATTTTCAATAATATCTAACAGAGATGTTGGGGTAAGAACCTCTTTCCATAGGTAATCAACCTTAAACCCATCACTCTTTGTTTCTAAGTTATTTAGGGTTTTATTGAAGGGTAAAAATGAGGTTTCCTTTCCATCCAATTTAGTGGTCATATTTACCTTATCATTATCAACACTAAAGTGACAGATACATCTTTGGAATTTTAATAGGGGTTCACCTTTAGGGTTTCTATCAAAACGGTATTGTTTATCAGAATTCTGAACTGTTTGTCCTGTTAATTGGTTCTTCAATTCAATGGTTAGAATAGGAATTCCATTTATGAAAATTACAATATCAATAGAGTTATTATTGTTTGGAGAATAATGAAGTTGACGAACTAAAAGAAACTTATTTTTTAAATATTTATCCTTTCTGTATTTTTCATTTAAAGTACTGTTGGATTGAAAATATAGAGTTTTAATATTTCCACCATGTACATCATTAAATCCTTTTCTAAGAACATGTATTAAACCTTTGTTATCTATCTCTTTATTTAATCTTTTTAATATGTTTTTGTTAGTGTTTTCACCATACTTTTTTTGAAGTGTATCATAAGTTTCCTTTTGTGTTTCCTTTAGGAACTCTATAAACTCATCACCTACAACACATAAGTCTTTATCGTACCAACTATCATCTCTTTGATGAACTTTAGAATGGAATTGTAAACCATCATCTAAAAGAGAATTGAGTTCTCTTTCGATATGTTCTTCGTATCTTTTTTCTGTTGGTACTCTTACCATAATCAAACTACTTTTCGTTTACCAGTTACTACTTCAGAGATAAGGGATTGACGATATTCTTTTAGTAGTTTTATTCTTTTTTCTTCAATGGAAATTGTTTTATCAATTAATCCAGTTTGTTCATCCAAATACTCAACAATTTGTTGTTGTTCTTGGATTGGGGGAACAGGTACTTTAATATCCTTTAATGTAACACCATATATAACTTCAATCGTTGTTGAATTACTTGTGTCTTTTACAT
>Ga0209532_1002829_pt1 | contig 11927 bp, 10 predicted proteins | sample COG_02_FD_184746 | JGI IMG/M metagenome (GOLD analysis project Ga0209532, IMG submission 184746) | Pelagic Microbial community sample from North Sea - COGITO 998_met_02 (SPAdes) (version 2) | ecosystem: Environmental > Aquatic > Marine > Neritic zone/Coastal water | place: Helgoland, sampling... | reverse complement strand
ATCGATATTTTCTGAGTAATAGGCTGAATACCACTGGGCGGTCAATTCTACAGTTGAATTGTAATCAAGGGTTGCTTCCCAAGATAGGTAGAATAATGCTTTATCACAATTTAATTTCAGTAACCCGGCCTCTTTAAATGGTATGTTATCCGTAATTGTAAAAGGCTGAGCGGCTATTTCCTTACCCCAGAAATGGCTCATCGCAGTAAGTAAATTAGTTACAGTTTTATTCTGCTCCGCTCTCGGTCCAAAATTAAAACCCTCACCATCCGCGGTCCCGACTAATAAAAGATTTTGAGCAAGTGACAGATACCCGGACAAAGGCTCAAGAACATGTTGCCATGGCCTCGTCGCATCAGGACACCGTATACCTACAGATTTTTGCTTTGACCATGCTTTTACAGTGTCGACAATAATTCTATCCCTTGCCCAATCGCCTCCTCCAATTACATTTCCCGCCCTACCGACTGCAAGTTTGACTGGGTGGTTTTTGTTTTGGAGAAAAGAATAAAAGTATGATTTGATTATTAGCTCTGCGGCGCCCTTTGAACCACTATAAATGTCTTTACCTCCTAAGGCATCATCCTCTTTATATCCCCATACCTGCTCCACATTATCGTAACTTTTATCACTTGTGATAAGAACTGCTGCGCATTGCCAATCGACTTTACGCAATATTTCCATGACATTCATTGTGCCAACCGTATTACTTGTTATCGTTTCTACAGGGTCTTCATAAGATATCGAAACTATCGGCTGCGCTGCAAGATGGAAAATAACATCGGGATGCTCATCTACCACTATTTTATTAAAAGACTTAAAATCTCGGATATCGCAAATATAATGTGTAATCATTTGTTTAAGCTTAAGGTCTTCAAACATTGACGGATCAGTTGGAATTTCCTTAGATATTCCAATCACCTCAGCACCCAGCTTTAATAACCAACTGGTTAACCAGCTACCTTTAAAACCGGTATGACCGGTTATTAATACTTTTTTACCTTCATACACATTGCAAAACATTATTCTTTAATCCTAAACAATTAAAATCGCTAGCAGTAGTGAATTATTCCCACGTGACCCAAGGAGCCGACTTATTTTCACACATCTCATTTAGTTCATTTCTATCTCTCAGAGTGTCCATACACTTCCAAAATCCACAATGCCTAAATCGATGTAATTCTCTATCTGAGGCTAACTGCTGAAGAGGTTCTTGCTCAAAAATAGTCTCGTCACTACACGGAAGGTAATCGAATACCTTTGCATCACAGACAAAAAAACCACCATTGATCCAAGACCCATCACCACGAGGTTTTTCCAAGAATTTATTGACTTTCCCGTCGTCACTATCCTCAAAAGTACCAAACCTTCCGTCAGGCTGAACCGCCGTCATAGTTATGCATCCACTATGGTTATTATGATAATTGACCAACTCAGCGATATTGATATCCGAAACACCATCACCATATGTCAGTAAAAAAGACTCGTCACCCACTATATCTTGAACCCGCTTTATCCTACCTCCAGTCATAGTCTGCAGACCAGTATCAACTAGCGTTATTTTCCAGGGTTCACTGGAGTTATTTAATATTTCAACTTTATTTTCTATAAGGTCAATTTGGATATCACTTTGGTGTAAAAAATAATTAGCAAAGTATTCCTTAATATAGTAACTTTTGTAGCCAAGAAGGATCACAAAATCGTTGTAACCATGTGAGGAATATATCTTCATGATATGCCACAGAATCGGTTTATCGGCAATTTCTACCATAGGTTTGGGAACTAACTCTGTTACTTCGCTCAACCTTGTACCAAACCCACCCGCTAAAATTACTACCTTCATTTAAAAAAACCTCTGTTTTATACATAGACCAATTTGTTCAAGCAAGCTCCAATAATCTATTACTTTAGATAAAAAGAACCCTATTACTTAACATGTTCGTTTTTTTAATTACTGCACGTATCGCACTTCTATCACCGCCATAATTGAATTCCGCATGCCCAACAATTTTTTACCTTATCGCTAATTTTCATGAAATTCTTCCCTCTATATTTTACGAAACGACTTTAAGAAACCTTGTCTTAATAACAGTTACTGCTTTATTCTTTACTAACTGAATGTCCCCAGAACTTGCCTCGAAAAACCTCGGAAATCTGTACAGTGAGACTACAACAAGCAGTGTATAAAATAACCCTGCGAGCAACACTCTCACAAAATCCGGTCGATGAGACAAAATTAATGACTCGGTAAAAAGAACAAAGCAACCAAATGTCACTAAGACCAACAGCGCAAAAAGAATTTTTTTGATCTCAAACATAGAAATAAACTTACGATTAGCAATGGTAAAAAGAAATGATTGTAAAAGAGCTAGCAAAACTAGTTTTGTAGCCAGAGTGCTTGAAGTTATGACATTTATATTGATTAAATGTCCATATTGAAACAAGAAATATGACGTAAAAAGGCCCAAAAGAAGCCACACAGTATTAATAAAAGAATATCTCTGAGTCAGCCCCATGGAAAGTATTAAAACCCCCAATATCGTATTATAAGTCTGCAAAACCGGATAAATCATTAAGATAGAGAATGCACCTTCTGCTCCTGAATATTCGCTACCTAATGCCAATGACAGTAACGGCTTAGACCATAAAATACAAAAAACTGACATCATTAAACTAAAAAACGTCGAGTAAATAATGACTCTCGAAGTCAGTAGCCTCAGTAGTTCAAAACTCTCAGAGTGACTGAGCTCAGCGATTTCCTTCCAATAAATCTTCGTTATAGACGTACTCACTAGCAAAATAATTGCTGATAATTGTAAAGCAATACTGAAAAAAGCCTGCTCAATAACCCCCCCCGTAACAGTCAAAATCCATCTATCTAAAAGATCTATTGATGCCCCTAGAATCGTAACGGGTACCAATGGCAACCAGTACCTGAGGAAGGCAGACTTTGTAACTGGTTCATAATTTTGGAGGGGAGCAATGTTGTCATTAGTATTTCTTACATCAAAATAAAGTCCTATTGAGACGATAGATCCTAACCCCCAAATTATTGCCATCGATATAAAAATATTCGGTAATGTCAGTGCATCAAAATAGTAAAGAATAAAGATAATTATTAAGTGAGCTAGCAAGCAAATATTATTAATTATCTGTACTTGAAAGGTTGATCTATTCGATTCACCAACTTGTGCTGCTAGTGGCCAAAGCCCAAAGCGCACATAAACGCCTATTACACTCATTACTACTACATATAATTCTTCTTTTTGCCATAAGTAATTTAAAGCAGTTAACGGTATTAGCAAAATGAAAATGATTTGGGCACCAAGGGCTAAACCTGCCCAAGCGCCAATAAGTGCCCTAAAGACCTTGGATCTTTTTGCTTGAGAAAGAAAGGTAAAAATAGTGGCCGTAAAACCAAGGTCAAAAAATAATCGAAAAGCGATCAATGTATAAAGTAAGTAACTGAAACGTCCATAGTTTTCTACGGACAAAATTCTTGCAAGAACTAAAGCCGTTACCAACGTCAATATTCCCTTAGCAATATTCCCCAAAATACTACTAAAAAATCGGGCTAATATTGACTGTCCAAACAAGTTCATGTCTGTACTATTTCTTTTTTTAATAATTTTGCAAAATCAACCGAAAAGTTGGTTGTGGTATTAGCGTAGGTTAAACACAGCTCCTCTCGCATGTCCTGAATATCTTTCGAATCCCACCAACTATCTATAGAGCTATAATTATCATTCAGAAATTCGGCTAAATCTTGCGGAGAAGAAAAAAATAAATTTAAATCGCGCATTCTAGAAAACAACTCATCTCCACTTTCATTAGTTTCCCACAAACACGAATCCCAAAATAATATTGTTGGAATGTTGAGGGCATAAGTCTCTAAAAAGCTAGTTGTATTAGAGGTTGCAATTATTAATTTGTGATCACCTAAGACTTTATAAATCCGCCGAGAACCGTCATCAATTTCCACATTGGGTAACGAGCGTTGGATACGTTGAGTTTGATTTAAACCAAAATCAGTCATGCTTGGCCTAAAAGTAACACGCGGGATTCTTTTGTGATCTAATAATTTCACCATTTGCAATAACTCATTAAATCCCCTGAGCCACTGATCATAGCCAACCGGAAATGCGGAGCCGTAGATACAATACTTTGGCACTGTCGTCACAACAATTAAAATACCCCGATGATCATTACTCTTCTGGATGTTTAAATTGCTAACATTTTGAATAAACGCAGGAATAATATTGCAATTACTTACGTTCTTATTCCATCCCCAAGTGTAAAAAGCATCCCCAATCGCAAATTGGTGATCTTCTGACCAGTTCCATTTAGCAATTCCATAGCTCCCTCCATGCTGGAGAACCAACAACTGGGCATTTTCTAGAACCCTAGTAGCTAAGTAAATTTTAAAACAATCATTAGAATTCCATGCACTACCATCTATGACAGTCGAAGCTTTTTTAGGGAATAACAACTGTCCTCGCTCTTTCAACTCCAGATATCCCTCTAGATAACTAATTGGAAGATATAAATGAAGTAGTTTCCGAACGATTTGTGCAAATGGATTACTAGGGAGGCTCAATTCTGAAACTTTTTGCCGAACAGACCTGCGAAGCATTATGTTTGGTTGAGAATGAACAACGTTATCTTTATTTAGGACAAAAAATAAGCATGGCGCTAACCCAAGATGCCCCTGTAATTTTAACAACTCAAGCGGAGGGATTCTTGTTGAAATGAAAAATGGACCACTTCTAACAAGTGAAACACTAATTTTGTTAACCAATCCCTTTAATTTTTCACTACCTTTTTTCCTAAAGAAATGTATTGAATCAATTAAAGCCTCAAAAATAGATCTTTTTGAGGCTTTAATAGTCACGGGGCTCGGATTCGACGTACATATTTCTAAATTTAATATATCCGCCAAATCGTCATATATTTGCTGATTCAAGGCATCCTGAGTAGCAAGTTCATCAAAATTTTGATGATTTTTTAAAAAAATTCGTTCAGTACTAGTAGATCCGTAGATAAAGTCTACCGAGTGGTTTTCTTTCGCATTTTTCAGCATATACCAGCGATCGTAGAGAACTAAAATAAAATAAAAGAGCCAAGGGCCTATTACAATACGCCAATACTGTTCGTTGTTGCTTTCTGAGTGAATTTTTGAAAAAACACTAGATAAAGCCTGCAGCTCTTCCTCGTATATTCGAGATAACATCAAGTAATCTTTATAGTATTTATCACGGTTATTCCAGTGATAATCTATAATATCATTACTTGATTTATCATCTATGACATCACACCAATTCCCTAAATACTTCAGAGCACCAGAGGGTAATAACTGTGGCTGATTAGTACAAACTAACCCTATCTTTTTGGACATTGACTATTCTCACATACAGCAATTTTTCAGCGATTGAATCTACATATAAACTATCAGTGATGATTTGATCAGCACGGGGCAAATAGGCGACGGGAAATGAACAATTCATGACAATTTAAAGTATACGTATATCCTTAAAGTTATAAAGTAATCTCACCATAATTAAAGCTGGAATGAAGAAAATAATATACGAAGTTAAAATGCAACTGTTAAACACTAACATTTCAAATAGAATAACCAACAAATAAACATCAAGTGTTCTTGCTCTATCACTTATGGGCCACTTAATTATCTCTAACATTAAAGTCTTAGGTTTATTAATACTATTTGGTGTCGTTATCGACCCTATATTCGCCAAGGAATAATATTTGAAAACTTGGTCATTGATATCAACAGATTTAAGCGTAAGCAAACAGATGAGCAAATATAAAATCCAAACCTGCTGTTCATATTGATAAACATGAAAGTAAAGCAATATATAAAAAGCTATATTGTTTACATGAGCCCCCCAGATATCAAGAATTCTGCCCAATTCACTGGTCAGCCCCCTTAATCTGGCAAGTGCTCCATCACTCCAGTCGAGAGCGCCTTTGATCAAAAAAAAGTAAAATAGTGCGGATATTTTGAAAAGTAAGGAGTCTTGAAGGAAGATCGCCAGGGACAAAAATCCTGACGATGCGTAGATTAAAGTTATTAGATTGGGGGTGATTGTTCTAACATTTTGGACGCACTTAACTATAACTGCAGCTGATAGAGTATATAGTTTAGCTTTGGTAATAGTATAGGGCGCATCTAAAAATCGATTAGAGTCAATATCCATTTCCCGAAAATCTTTCTCGGCATTGGCCCAAACTTGTTTATAAATAGCACTATATGAATAAGTCATATTCTTCACTTTATTATAGGTTAAATCATTACGAAGCCACGCTTATCTACTTTAGACAGACTTACTACTAATAGCTAACATATATCTTGATGCGTCCGGAATCATTCGCCCAATTTTCTCTTCAGCTTGGCCAAGTAAATCTTTCTGATCTTTGTTCAGGTTTTCAGGCATTGTTATCCTAGCAAATGGATCCCCATCAATACCTGAACAACCCCCAATGCCATATATTTCATCTAGATGAAACCCCATTGTTCCTTCTAAGATTTCACTTACTTGAAATTTATCTTTCCACTGAAATTTTGTTGGATTTCCAAACAAAAATCCCTCATCTTTCTCCAATATATCGGGTAGCGCTTCCCAATTGTCATTACCAATACAATGTAACAAGTTATAATAACGGGACCTAAAAGTAATAATAAAAAGCCCGCCAGGCCTTAAACATCTCTGGATATCTGGGATATCTTTGATCCAATCAGGATAAAAGACAGTGACCTCAGTCATAATAATTACACTAACAGAATTATCCGCCTGGGCTGACAAGCACTCTCTTATAGTTTGAACCTGAAATTCCAAATTTTCAGAATTTTTAGGAGAATTATCCCTAGCATAATCTATGGCCCTTTGAGACAAATCAATACCTTTTATTTTCACTTTTGGATGCTCAACAGCAAGCCTATGCGCAAATCGACCCTGACTACAACCAAGATCTAAAATTAAATCTCCAGCGGATAATACTCCTAAATATTTACCTAAGATCTGCCAATACTTATCTAAATAATAAATTTCAGACTCAGTACCTAGCATATTGTATTTAGTAGACTCATTAATTCCAATATTTTGGATAACATCACCGAATGCTTCGTGAGAAAATTTGCCTATGACCCGCCCTATCTTAATAAATATTTTTGAGCTCATCAAAAATAACAGTGCCAAAATTCTTAATATTTTCATTTTCAAAACTGACACACCTCTATAATTAACAATTACTTTTTGGAAACGATAGTACTATCACTGTCGGCAACCCAATTATAATTCTGATTAGGAATTTTCCAGTCAGATCCATATAAGAACTGCAGAACTAACTCATATTTTTCAGGAATTGACACGCTAATATCGCCTATCTGTAAATCCTTTAATTCATCTAACAGGTGAACTGGTGTCGAGTAACCAGCAGATCTGTAGAGCAAATTTCTACTTTTTAAAATTTTTACAAGACCAACAAATAATGTTAATATTAGTTTTCTAAAGATCAAAGATATACCCTTTGAACCAATTTTAAGTTCCTTTACTCTTTTCTCAAGACCTAACAATAATCCAGCAAGTTTATTTCTAGACACAAACCAATTAGAATATGCAAGGCCTGCACCGTTGTCTTGGTAGAAATTAAAATCAATTGTTCTTTTTCCGCTCCCTTGAAATATAAGGAAGTCATAGCCGTCGCCATCATGTATCAGGCGATATCCGTTTTTATCCATAAGAATCATAATTTCAGTCCGCAGAGCTGCGTTTTTCCAGCATGCAAAATCAATATCATGGTCCCATGGAATTAGCTGACCATCACGTATCAAACCCAATAGCGTGCCATGACACAGCCAGTAAGTTATTTTATTATCTGCTAAAAGCATGGCCACACTAGCTAAATCAGGGTCTAACGAATTTTCTTTGCAATTACTCGTATTAAGCATGGATCATCAACCTCCATCTTAGAGAGTCCAGTATTTTCCTCAGAGTTAATTATTTCAAAATCTTTATTTAAGCGCTCTAGAAGATCTGAAAAAACAATAAACCTTCGGTAGTGCGAAGTTACGAACTCATGCTCTCCGACTTTAGTACCTTGCCCATAAAGTACATCTTTTGTAGAACGCGCTTCAATAAATAAATAGTTTATTTTTGAAGATGAATTAATGTTTTCAAAAAAAGCATTTTCTTCTTCATAGTTAATTGCATGTAATGTAAATCGTGAATAAATTGAGACATTGTTATCTTCCACACTATCAAAATTGAATGAGGAGAAGTCACCAGCTTGAAAAAAAGGCTCCACATTAGCAGCCAAACAAATACTATTGTTATTATTTATTACCTCAGGGCTCTGATCGATACCTAAGCAACTAACACCGGATTTACTAAAGAAGAAGCTATCTCGGCCATTTCCACATCCAACATCAACAACTGTACCCACATCTTTCATTAAATTTGCAAGACAGAATCTTGCGAACGGACTTTCATCATTAGGTGCACCTAAAACTCTACCATCCACCTCGGTAAAAGTCTTTTTGTCAGCACTTACTGCCTTGTAAAAATCATTCCAATAGCTCTTATCCATACCTTTTCCATTTTATATGATTGTTAAAAAATAATTCGAAATTAACCAAAACTGGGAATAGTGATCAACAGATAGTTTCCCTTTATAAGACGGTCAAACACATAATATTACCGCATATTAATCTTCATTTTAAAACAGGACTATCCAAACGCAAGGCCACTAAGATGATACTTCGAAGTATCCATAATATACGCCCGAAAGTAGAACCTTAATCTTTTTAGCATTCCCTACAATTGATGATAAGGAATTCACCAAATTGATCTTCCTCCGTCAATAACTATGTTTTGACCAGTCATATAGGCAGATGCGTCGGAGCATAGGAATTGAACAGCACCAACATACTCATTCTCTCTAGCCATTCTTCCCATAGGTATTAGCGAGGTAAGTTTTTCTACAAATTTATCATCTTGCCCTGTATACACACCTCCCGGGCTCAAGGCATTAGCTCGTACTCCTTCATCGAGCCAATAAGAAGCCAAATAACGAGTTAAACCAACGAGCCCTGCTTTTATTACTGAATAAGTGACTGGCTTTACGGGCTGCAAATTATTCTGAACACCTTCTTTATGGTAAAGCCGTTGATCGGGAGCTATGACGGACAGGTCCGAAGCTATATTCAGGATAACTCCACCACCACCATCTTCAGCCATTCTAGACCCAAAAACCTTTGAGCATAAAAATGCACCCGTGAGCCCCACTGAAAGTTCTTTATCCCACTGTGCTAAATCAAAATTTTCTAGCCTAGTCGGACTCTTGTTTGATTGAATGACACTTGAGGTAGGGTTAATAGCAGCATTATTGATTAAAATATCTACCCTCCCAATGTCATTCGAAATAATGCTGGCTGTTTCGGTAACACTTTTTTCCGACGCTACATTCATTTTCAAGACTCTAACTTTTTGATATCCATCGACACTTTCCAGTTCTGCCCTTGCTTTCTTCAAACCATCATAGTCTATATCAGTCAAAACAACTGTTGCACCCAATTCCAATAATGCAAGACTATGTTTTCTCCCCAACAATCCGCTTGAGCCAGTTATCACGGCAGTTTTTCCATGAAGTGAAAAAATTTCAGGGTAGTTAGTAGGTTTTATCATAGGACTCTCAATCAGGGCTAACAATACAATAGGGTTTTATAACTACCATAGTCTAAATAGGGCTAGTTCTATAATTATAATGATCTACCTGTTCATTCGCCACATCCGCACCTCATAAACGATCCCAGGCCCATCAGTCTCAAGTATATGCATCACAGATTTAGCAACATCGTCAGCAGTCATGAATGAAGTATGATCCAGATCCTGTCGACCACTCATCATTTCTGTAGCAACGCCCGCAGGAGAGATCGAGCCCACCCTTATATTGTGGTGACGTAGCTCCTCATCCAGAGCTCGAGTTAAACCTAAAAGAGCATGCTTAGTTGACGCATATATACAGTGTTCAGGAGCACCTCCCCCAGTGTAAGCACTAGAAGAACACATGTTAATAATAGAACCTTGTTTATTACTTACCATTGCTTGAGAAAAATATCGTGAAAGAGCAAAAGCTGAGAAAAAATTGACCTCAAAGCTCTTTCTAAGCCGTTCTTCACTAGAGTTTTGTAAACTTTCAAGGCACAAAATACCAGCGTTATTGATAAGAACGTCAATAGCACCTAGAACTGTCGTCACAGACTCGCAAAGTAACTTTACTTCAGATTGTAAGCTGAGATCAGCTCTGATTACAAATAAATTCTCTCCAAATTCAGAGAATTCAGACTTTAAAGCCGATAAACCGTTAGCGCTTGATGCTGAGGCAACCACTATCGAACCCGCCTCGAGTAGGCGTTTCACTATAGCTTTCCCTATCCCTCTTGATGCACCTGTTACCAAACATTTTTTACCACTCATTAAACTTTTCAATCAACACCTCAGCTATTCCATTTATAAAACTTTTATATCAAGCTCACTTCATATTTAAAAAATTCACACAATGCTATATGAAAGGTAGCTGTTGCTAAGGGATCCCTTCCTCTCGTCGTCTCAAAATTCAGAGGGCCTTCATAATCAATTTTTCTTAAAGCCAAAAAAACACTCCTAAAATCTACAAGGCCAGTTCCAAGGATTACATTTTCACCGTCACTAGATTTGTCTTTAATGTGAATATGCTTAATAAACTTGTTTAAGCGCAAAATTTCATCGTATAAATCGTTTCCATCATGCTGAATCACTCTGTTACCTGTATCAAAAACTGCTCGGACGTTATCCTCATCGACTCTCTCTAAAAAAGAAACTAAATCACTTGCTTTCATCAAAGATTCAACGCAAATCATTAAATTGTATTTCCGAGCTTTTTTCGAGAGTGCAAGAAAAATTTCAACAAACTGATCAACACTATTTAGGTCCAAATTGCTTTTTTCCAAGAGAGGAAAGATAACAACTTCACATCCAAGATCAGCTGCAGCGACGAAAACATCTTCTACATGCTTAAATGTGGCTTTGGAACCATCATCTAGCATCGAATGATCGATTATATAATCAATACATATTGAATATATTTCACATCCTGAAGTGGCGCAGACGTCTTTTATTTCCTGACGCCCGTTCGAGGACCAAACGGGATTGTTTTTATTAAAATGCCTTTCCGTGAGTAACTCAATAAATGTTAGGCCTATCTTCTTAGCATTACTAAATTCAAGCTGCCAGGCTTCTGATGGAAATCGCTGTAATTGGTCAGATGGAGTTAGACGACCTTGTGAAATACCAAATTTAGTTGGCATTTGTGTAATCTCAATATCGCTTTTCATCCAATTGATCCTAGTAATTTTGTCAATATATCAATCTTTTCTTGAGCTACACTAAGATCTCGATAGTTTGTTTTAAAACACATCACGCGCTCTTGAAGCCCCTCTGAGATAGGGCATAGCCCAGGCACACAACTAGTTGGACCAAAGATTTTTCCTGCTAGAGCAGGTTCGGTGTAAGGAATAGCCACGATCCCGTAGAACCCATCCCCACCCATTTCCTTATATCGCTCGTAGAATTGCTTCCAACTTACTCCGAACAATTCAAATCCTCGATAATCTACACTAAATGTATAGTATGCATGAGTACAATCTTTGGGGGTAGCTTGAGGTATAAACCAATCATACCCACCAGTTGCCTCAAGAAACATTTGTCCAACTTGTTGCCTTCTTGAAACAATTTCTTCAATTCTTTCTAATTGCCCCATACCTATGGCTGCGGTGATATCATTCATCCTGTAGTTCACGCCTATAGTGTCGAACCTTTTATAAGCGGGATCTTGGACGGTATCGATAGCTAAATGAGTTCGCCCTGCATCTG
>Ga0209532_1002822_pt1 | contig 11944 bp, 11 predicted proteins | sample COG_02_FD_184746 | JGI IMG/M metagenome (GOLD analysis project Ga0209532, IMG submission 184746) | Pelagic Microbial community sample from North Sea - COGITO 998_met_02 (SPAdes) (version 2) | ecosystem: Environmental > Aquatic > Marine > Neritic zone/Coastal water | place: Helgoland, sampling... | reverse complement strand
ACTGCTGGAACGCATCTTGCCCCGACCATTAAAGTAGCTGAGGCAGCTAAAGTCATTGAGAACAGCCAAAGAGACATCAACATTGCTTTCGTAAATGAGTTAGCGAAAATCTTTAATAAGCTCGAAATAGATACCAATGCCGTTCTTGAAGCAGCAGGGACAAAATGGAACTTTTTGCCATTTAAACCCGGTTTAGTTGGAGGACATTGTATAGGAGTTGATCCGTATTACTTGGCTCAAAAAGCTCAGGAGTCGGGTTATTACCCTGAGATTATTTTAGCTGGGAGAAGAATTAATGATTCTATGGGATCATTCGTTGCTTCAGAGATTGTTAAGAAGATGGTTCAAAAAGACATTCCAGTAAAAGGGGCTAAAGCACTTTTACTAGGCTTCACCTTCAAAGAGAACTGCCCAGATGTTAGAAACACAAGGGTGATAGATATCTACCACGATTTGATAGAATTCGGCCTGGATGTGACGGTGTTTGATCCTTGGGTAGATGTTAAAGAAGTCGAGGATGAATATGGCATTTCGGTGAGCAATAGTTTTGAAAGAGTAAAAGCTGAATACTCTTCTATTGTTTTGGCTGTTAGCCATAATGAGTTTTTGAGTTTGGATATTAACTCTATCAGAACTGAAAACTCTGTTCTTTTTGATATAAAGGGATTTTTTCCCGCGGAACTTGTTGACGCTAGATTATAATAAAATGAGCAACATTCAAATGGTAGACCTAAAAGGTCAATATGCTAAAATTTCAGAACAAATAGATGAAGCGGTTCTGAGTACTGTACGCAGTGCCCATTATATCAATGGCCCAAGTGTAAAATCCTTTCAGGCGAATTTAGAGGCCTATCTGTCAGTAGAGCACGTAATTCCATGTGCAAACGGAACGGATGCGTTACAAATTGCATTAATGGCATTAGAACTTAAAGCGGGAGATGAAGTTATTGTGCCGGCGTTCACTTACGTTGCCACAGCGGAAGTAATATCATTGCTTGGTCTTGTTCCCGTAATGGCTGAAGTTGACCCGGACAGCTTTAACATATCAATTGAATCTATTGAGTCTCTGATTAATGAAAAAACCAAGGCCATCGTTCCAGTTCATTTGTATGGTCAATCGGCTGATATGGAGCCAATAATGAACATAGCAAAGAAGAATAATTTATATGTAATAGAGGATAATGCGCAAGCGATTGGCGCAACATATACTTTTTCGGATGGTAAGCAAATGAAAACAGGTACTATAGGACATATTGGTACCACATCATTTTTCCCATCTAAAAATCTTGGTTGTTATGGAGATGGTGGGGCAATAATGACCCGCGACGAGATCCTGGCTAAGAGAATTAGAATGATAGCCAATCATGGACAACGTAAAAAATATTACCACGAGATCACAGGGGTAAATTCTCGACTAGATAGCATTCAAGCAGCAATTTTAGATGTTAAACTAAAATATTTGGATGATTATATCAAGGCGAGAAATGACATGGCGGGGTATTATGATGAGTCCTTAAAAGTTATACAACAACTTGAAACGCCCAAGCGTTCGGCAAATTCTGATCACGTTTTCCATCAATACACTTTGAAAGTTAAAGGAGGCAGACGCGATGATTTAAAAGAATACTTAAGTGGCTTAGGAATTCCTTCAATGGTCTATTATCCAATACCATTATACAAACAGAATGCCTTTAAGAAATTTGTTGGACAAGGATTTCAGTTAAAACTTACTGAAGAACTCTGTAGTACGGTTTTGTCATTACCCATTCATACAGAAGGATCAACGAAAGAAACAAATTTTATCGTAGAATCAATAAAAGCTTTTTATGCAATCAAAAAGTGATACGAGTTACTTCGTTCACGAAAGTTCATATGTAGATCAACCATGTGAAATCGGAGAAGGAACCAAAGTTTGGCATTTTTCTCATATCATGTCCAATTGTACGATTGGACCAAGGTGTAACATTGGACAGAACGTAGTGATATCTCCAAATGTGATTTTAGGAAGCAATGTGAAGATTCAAAACAATGTTTCAGTTTACACCGGGGTAGAGTGCGAAGACGACGTTTTTCTAGGCCCCTCGATGGTGTTTACTAATGTAATTAACCCTAGAAGCGGGATTATTCGTAAAGAAGAGTTTATGAGAACGGTAGTCAAGAAAGGCGCTTCGATCGGAGCTAATGCTACAATAGTTTGCGGCAATTCAATTGGTAAATATTCAATGATAGGAGCTGGAGCAGTTATTACTAAGGATGTCCCGGATTATGCGCTTGTTGTCGGAAATCCGGCTAGACAGATTGGTTGGGTGAGTCAATTTGGGGTGAAACTAGAGTTCAATGAACAAGGAATAGGGTATTGTGAGCAACAAAAAAGAGCATATAAAAAGGTAGAAAATAAAGTATCAATAATATGAATTTTATATTAATCGGTGCCGCAGGGTATATTGCCCCTCGACACATGGAAGCAATTAAATCAGTAAATGGTCATCTCATTGCTGCGTATGATCCCTTTGATTCCGTGGGAATATTGGACACATATTTTCCAAACTGTGATTTTTTCACAGAGTTTGAACGTTTGGATAGGCATGTGATTAAGCTGCAACAGAAAGGAGTTGTAATAGATTATGTTTCAATTTGTTCTCCCAATTATCTTCACGATGCCCACATTAGGTTTGGTCTTAGAATTGGTGCAAAAGTAATTTGTGAAAAGCCATTAGTTTTAAACACGCGTAACTTAAAGAGTTTGATTGATTACGAGCGCAGTTTAAAAGGCGAAGTCAATTGTATTTTACAATTAAGACTTCATCCAGAAGCGATTAGACTTAAAAAACAATTTGAAGTCAGTTCACATTCAATAATTCATTTTGATTATTTCACTTCTAGGGGGAAATGGTATTTACACAGTTGGAAGGGTTCTTCTGAAAAATCAGGAGGTATAGCCACAAATATAGGCGTTCACTTTTTCGACTTTCTTATTTGGATATTTGGGTCTGTCCAAAACTCTACAATACTAGAGTCAAATGACACTGAAGCTAAAGGGGTTCTAGAACTAGAAAGGGCTAAGATTTTTTGGCATTTGGGGATAGACATAAATTTAATTCCTAAAAAATTACAAAATTTAGGGCAGCGTACTTATCGGCGATTGTTGCTTGGAGATGCGGAATTTGATTTTTCAAATGGCTTTACAGAGTTGCACAATTTAAGCTATGAACGGATAATTAGCGGTAATGGCTTTAAGATGTCAGAAACATTACCCGCAATAAACCTCGTAGAAAATATTAGAAAGTGATCAGCCTCAAATCGGGAGCAAAACTTTTTTCTGGCCAAGTCCTAACTTCGATCGTCTCTTTAGCGACAATCCCTTATTTAGCGAAAATATACTCGATTGAGGAATTTGGGTTTCTAGGCTTGTTACAAAGCATTATACTTATAATTGGCTCGGTATCTGGTTTAAGGTTAGAAACATCTTTGGTTGAAAACTATAAATCAACTAGGATGAAAAAGATTAAAGCTGTTTTTTTTGTAATGGTTTTAATAGTCAACTCCATATCCTTAGCCATTGTTGCTTTATTATTGAACCTTTCTTGGGAACTAATGTCCTTTTTATTAGCGGGAGGGGTATCTATTGGATTAATATCGTATATAGAAAAGCTGCTTTTGGCTAAAGCGCGGAATATAGAGTTTGTTGTCTTACAGTCTGGCAAAGTTATTTTACCGGTTATTTTTCATTTCGCTTTTCGTGATCATTCTTGGTATCTGATGATTATTGGCTTTTGCCTAGCACATTTTCTGTTGAGCCTAATATTTTCTAGATATTTTTTAGCTCATTTGTTTGTGCCTCGCATTAAAGATATTCGAGAAGTATTGATTACCGAGAGAAAGTATACTGGAACAATTTTGTCCACTACCCTTGTTTCTCAGTTAAATGAGCGTTTACCTTTAATAGTATTTGGCGGTTTAGAACCTTCCTTAGGGGGGCTATTGAACATTGCGTCAAAAATAACTATTGCTCCATTGAGTGCTTTTTATGGATTCTTAAGAAATCTCTTTTTTAAAGTGGCTTTTGAAGAAGAATCGCTAAGCCTAAAAGCTTTTACTAAAAAATATATGGCATTGAATTTAGTGTTATTGGGTTCAATATGCGTTTTTTTAGTTTCAATTTCTGAGTATGTAAGCGATACTTATTTTAATCATTTAGATGGTCTCGAAATAATAATTAGACTTTTGGCTATTTATGCGTGCTCCAAAGTAATTTTAGTGCCATTATCGGCCGTGCTAATTAAATTAAATCACCATAAAGAAATACTCATAATAAATTCAGTAAGGTTAGCTCTTTCAATAGCGGTTGTGCTTGGCTATCTTTTTGGTGTTTTCAATAGTGATTTCTTGTTATATACTTTGTATTTAGTGTCATCATTAACCTATATTATTCATTCTATAAGTATATGGAAAAAGATATAATAGTAGTTTCGAATCTTCATAAACTAGATGATTCTAGAATATATCATAATGAAATATGCAGTCTTATTTCTTCAGGGTTCAATGTAACTTACATAACTAGTGATATTATTGATGATCGAATAGATGCGCATAAGGCTTTAAAAGTAAAGACTTTTAAAGTTAGTGGAGGAAGGGTTTTAGGATCTTTACAATTTCAATTTAGACTTTTACGCGAATACAAGGGTTTTAAAGGAGTGTTTATGTTCCATGATCCCGAATTATTGTTGTGCGCTTTAGTTTTGAAAATATTTTTTCGAAAAACTATAATTTTTGATAGTCATGAAGATTTGCCTAGACAGATTTTAACAAAACCGTATAACAAAGGGTTGAATAGATATTTACTGAAAGCGGTGATACATATAATTGTAACAATTTATGGTATAATAGATTATCATATTTGTGCTACACCAGAAATAAAGAGAGTGATGGAGCGATATAAGAAGCCTATTTTTGTGGCATACAACTATCCGGATTTTAAAAACATAGAGAGAACAACTACAGTTGATAACAGACATGTGTTAACCTATATCGGCGGTGTTTCTAAAATTAGAGGTTACGATATGCTGAATATACTGTCAAAGGATTTCAATTTACTCGTTGCCGGTCCTTTAGTAGATATTAATCAATCGGATTTAGCTTCCTCCAAGGTGAAATATCTTGGAGTTTTAAGAAGGACGTTGGTAGTAAACTTATTAAGTAGTACTGGTATAGGTTTGTGTTTGTTACATCCGACACCTGCATATTCAAAATCAATACCGATAAAAATAATGGAGTATTTGAGCATGGGGATACCTGTTATCTGTACTGACATACCATATTGGAGAGAGCTATTTGAGTGGACTGGTGCTTGTGTTTTCGTTGAATACGGTAATATCGGTAAAATGTATGAGCAGGTACACTGGCTGCAGAAGGAGAATAATTGGGAGAAAGCCCATAATAATGCTCTTAATTGTCGAGGGAGTTTTAGTTGGTTGAGTATTGAGAAGGAGTTTATAAGTTTCGTGAGTAATGCATATAGTAATAGTTAATCACTATTTAAGTCATAGAGATCAGCCCGGTCTTCAAAGACACTATAACTTAACTCAAAACCGGCGAAATACTCTAGAGTATAGTATTTTGAGCGCTAGTTATAATCACTATTCGAAGAAACAAATAGGCTGTGATGATTTGGGAAATAATTTCTACATCTTCAAAACTCGATTTGAATACACAAGAAATAATTGGAGACGCTTGTTGAATTGGTTAGAGTTTAGTTGGAGGTTGATTTTTTCGCGACGGACATATACTATATTTAATAAAGCCGATGTTGTTATAGGCAGCAGTCCTCATTTGTTTGCGGCATTTTCAGCCTTAATAATTTCAAGGACGTTAAAAAAGAAGTTCATCTTTGAAATTAGGGATATCTATCCATTGACCATGATAAAACACGGTGTTTCAAAGTTCCATCCCTTGGTTTTGGTAATGAGTGCCGTTGAGTACATCCTTTTACGCAGTTCACATGGAGTTATTTATGCTCCAACGTATACGGATTCATATTTGAAGAAATATAATTTAAAAGCCCCGTATATTCATTTGCCTACTCCAGTAATAGAACTAGATTTGAAATTAGATAGCGAGTTTGAATTTGATAATAAGTCATCCTATATTGCTTACGCTGGTAGTCTTACAAAGACCTATTGTTTGGATTTGTTGTTAGAGGCGTTAAGCTTAATTGAGGACGGTACAATAAAACTGCTGATTATCGGTGATGGTCCGGAGCGGAAAAATCTTGAAGTAACGAGCCATAATTTGGGATTAGAAAAGGCCGTTTTTTTTCTAGGCTATTTAGCCCCCAGCAAGGCACATGCTATATTAATTAATTGTGATGTTCTGTATAGTTCAGTGCGATCGAGTGATTTGTATGAATTCGGCACCAATATTTCAAAGATGCGAGAATATTTCTTGCTAGGTCGATATGTCTTATCGCTTTCGGACTTTGATGATGATTTGGTTCGACTTAGCGGCTACGGTCGTGCAGTCAAAAATTACACGCCTACATTTCTATCTAAGGAAATAAAGAAAGTTTTATCAATCCCTCCCGAGCAAAGAAATACAATTGGCCTCAAAGCAAGAAATTGGATTAGGAAAAATTACAATTCTGAGGTGTTAAATCAAAAACTAATTGAATTTTGTCGGAGTATATTGTGATAATCCCAACGACCGGGGAGAGGCGACTTTTACTAAATCGTGCGTTACATTCATGTCAACAGCAATTTGTAAAACCAACAATCATTATTGTTATTGATGATGGGATTAGACAATCGGTTAGTATCGATAAAGCTGAGTTTTCACATTTGGAAATCAATTTGTTAAAAACTGGTGGAGGGCGTGGTGGCGGACATGCTAGAAATGTTGGATTAAGCCATGCTAGATTAAACTTCCCTAAGCTTCATATAGCCTTTTTGGATGACGACGATGTTTGGTATCACGAAAAGATTTCAACTCAGTTAGAGATCCTACACGACCAAAATGCAGATGTTGTAGGAAGTCGTTATACGACTGAAAAAAGAAATATTGGTAAGGGTAAACGAGCTGCAGAAACTGTTTCCTCAGGGGTGATATATTCTAACTGTAAAATGTCACCGAGCACTTTATTGGTTAATGGTAAAGTATCACACTTGTTAAAATTTGATGAAAGTTTAAAAGCTTGGCAGGGTAGAGACTTATTTATTCAAATGTATATTCATGGATTTAGCATAATTAGAAGTGAGAGAATTCTTGTATATCAGGATCAGAATCACGGAAACTCACGAATAAGCGATCAAACAACGGAAAGATATGTGGCTATGAATAATGTTGTTTGCAAGTATGAACCTATTTTGGGTCGTTATTTGACAGATTTCTTGTCCATTTCAATTCATATTTCTAAATTAAAACAACGTAGATTAGATAGTTATAAGTTATCCCATAAGTGGTCTATATTATTTGCCAATAAACACTCAATTAGGTTATATTTTTCATTTGTATTTTTGTTGATAAAAAAAATGTGGAAGAAATAAAAGTTATAATACATTCTCTTGAAAGCAACTATATCAAATATGGTCTTCTGAGATATGATATGAGGGATTACATGTCTTCAAGTCGATGGGGAATTATCCAAAGAAATTTACCGTTACAAGTACTGAATTCACTGAGATCAATAGAAATATTTTTTCCAAAATCATTTAGAAAATTATTAAAGGTTCAAAAGACAATATTACCCGTATCAATTGTCCATCTTGCCAACACAAGATTACTTTTAAACAAACCATTTGATTTGATTGATAAATTATCATTGATCGATAAAGGCAATGGGCTTTTTTATCACCCCTATTCGCATCATGGTGGACAGTATAAAAAGTCAGACAGAGATTACGAAAGTTGTGCTCATCATATGGCACGTGTTTGTGTAGTATTACATGATTATTATATCATTTATAAAAATGAGTCATATTTGAATTTGGCACGAGTAGTATGTGACAGATTAATATTAGATCATCGTATAATACCCCGTAGAACTGGTAGTTCTATAAGTTATTATCCCTCCACTACGGATTGTGTTATAAATACGTCAGCCGAGGTCATGTATTGTTTCGCACTTCTATCACAGTATGATGCTAGATATCATAATATTTGTGAGGAGCTATTGAAGTTTATTTTATCTGAGCAAGATAATCAAGGTGCATGGCGATATGCCTGCAATGACGATATTACAGCAAAGGCATCAGCATCTTCAACTATTGATTTGGCCCATTTTTCGATGAATATTAAATCTTTGGCTCTTTCTTTTGATTATATTGATAAGTCTTATAACGACCAATTAATTAATTGTTTGAAGAAGGCAATTAAGTTTGTTTTGAATAGCTTTTATTCTGAAAATGGCAAGTTGTTGAATCGACTAAATTCAAATGAACAAGCAACATTAGCATCATATTGTGAATATATACAAGCCCTCATTAGTTTACAAAACTTAAGTTACGTAGATAGTTACGATAAAATCGTTGATAACACTGTTTCGGAGGTAATTAATGTATACTACGAAAGGGGAAGTGTAGGTACGTATAAAAAATTCGGTTTAGTCATAAATTTCAATTCATATCGACTTGGATCTGGATTATTACAGGAAACCCTTTTAAAATACAATGAATACAAAGAGAAATTCGGATAGATACTGTATTGAGTTGATATATCAATTTGGATATAAAGTTGTCAATATTACGTTAGATGATTTAGACCAAATAAGGACTATAATCCTCAGAAGTCATGAGACTGAAAGAAAGTATAATAACCATAACTGGGAGTATACTTTTGCAAGTATTGATAAGATGAGATTAAGGAATACACCTGTTCTAGATAAACTATTGCAGAATTTAGAAGTGGAGGGCAAAATTATTAGAAATATCGATGATTTTTTCTCGTTGTGGCCATCCTCTTACGGAAGCGCCGTTCTTATGACACATGATATAGATCATGTTGTTACGAATTCGGTTAGGGAATATGTTCGGAGAATACCTTATTCTCTAAGAGATTTAAAAAGCTTTGCGATCAATACATTTTCGATTTTAAAGAATCTCACTAGGTTTTTTTTAAATCGTAAATCTGATGATTGGGCAGCTTTGAGTATGTGGGCGAACACAGAAAGAAAAAACTCAATTAACGGGACTTACTATTTTCTATCACAACCAGTTGTCAGCCCGCATTTCGAGGATTCGTTTTATCGTTATCGAGATAAGTATAAAGACAGTCAAGGTTCAAACATTAAAGATTCGATTTTATCACTTGCTCAATCCGGTCATGAGATTGGACTGCATGGAAGTACAGGCACAAGCGATTCTGCGGACTTTATGCAGTTAGAGTTGAGTAATTTTCATAAGAGAACAGGTATTGAGGTAGTTAGTAATAGATATCATCATCTATGTTTCGACTCTAACCTAAGCGTTAATGTTTTAGACAAGACGGGGATCAAGGTCGATTCAACACTTGGTTCTAACATTTCAACGGATTATCGATGTGGTACAGGCATGCCTCATTTTCTGTTTAATCCGCTAACTGATTCAGTGAGCGACGTATTAGAAGTCCCACTAATTATCCAAGATGTTGCTCTGTTTAAACAAATGCAACTTAATGATCGAGAAGCTTTAAGCTTATGTTTAGAGTTAATCTCAGAGACAAAGGGCTCAATGACATGTCTTACTTTATTATGGCATAATAACTACTCAATCAATAGTCCTTATTTTTCCGTCTTTAAGGATGTATGTGAATATTTAGGTTCTGATAATTCTATTTGGAAACCAACTATGACCGAAATGAGAAATTGGATTGTCAAGAAAAACATGATCATAGAACAAAACTATGGAAAAGAGATACAGGAAGTTCTTAAGAAGATTTATTAGAATACAAAAAGAATTATTCGTAGAAAATTTTACACGTCGTAAAATTATTAATGCGAGCGTATCAAACGATACCCTCTCACCTGTATTCTTTCTCTCACCAGGGAGATGTGGGACTGAATTTATGACGGAAATTCTTTCGAAAGATCCTAAATTCTATGTCTCTCACAATCCAAAACTAGAATTAAGGTATGAAGCCAATATCGCTTTTCAAGAGCGTGATAGTGTAAATGTGTTTAATATTTTTCGCGCAGCGCGTCGAGAATTGATTCAATACTATTTTTCCCGTGGTCGTATATACATCGAAACGAACAACAAAATATCGTTTTTCTCTTACGCTATAAGAAATTATTACCCAAATGCTCGATTTGTTGTTATAGTTCGTGAAAGAAATTCTTGGATAGAAAGTGCAACGAAACGAGGATACTTTAAAGATAAATTTGATGAGTCAGGCTTCATTCGCTCTAGCGAAGAAAACTGGCTTAAAATGAGTGCATCGGAAAAAATCGAATGGCTCTATGACCACACCTATGACTTTATCAATGACTTTACATCTACATTGCCTGAAGCTAATCTATTTACCGTTCGATTCGACGAGTTATTCACCGATCCCGATAAAGTCTTAAATCTTGTGAATTGGATTAGTTCAGAATCGAAACTTAGTACGAACAAAATAGTAAGGGCTCAACGGTATAAAGTAAATGCGTAGTGCGTCTATTAAATTACTGCTTTCGTTTTTCGTTCTAAATCTATTGTATGCGGAATTAAAGGGGATAGAGTTGTTCAATAAATTAAGCAATGACACCCTGTTTGTTGCAGTAAATATTTTACTCTTAACGGCCTGGATGCTTTATTTGTATCTCACTAAAGATATTTTCGGAGTCTTTAAATTAGAGCCTTTATTTGTTCTGCTCTTTTTTACTCTTCTGGTGCTAATATTCATACAGATGCTTCCAGCAACAAACCTGATAGGATCGCGAAAGAGACTGGAATTTATCGGATCACTATTTTTTAATATTCTTATTCTGATAACGATTGGAAGAGAGAGGGATTTCAACATTGCAAATGGTTTGGTAATCGCGGGAGGTCTGATGGTCAGTTTTTCATTAATAAACGTTGCTAGGGTAGGTTTTGACTCTAGGTTATTGGTAGGTGCGTTGTCTGATGATTACCAAAGATTAGGTCGAGTTTCGGGATTAATGATTTTATATCCACTATTTTCATCAACCGAAAACGTAAAAAGGCAGGCTATAATATTTTCGCTTGGTATAATAGGTTTGCTAATTAGTGTCCAACGAGCGCCATGGGTGGCTTGTATTCTCATTTATCTTATAACATTCTTATTTAGGTCAAGGTCAATAAGTTATTTAAAGCAAATAGTTGCACCAAGAAATATACTTGTATTGTTGCTATTGATTGCTGTGATTTCTTATTCAGGCGCAAAGGCTCGGTTTAATTATGTAATTGAGAGGTTTGCATCGGAGCGAAGTGGTCTGGGATCCCTTTCACACGGAAAATCTAATGAGAGAATCTATCTTTATGATAAAGCACTCGATTTAATTGCACAAAATTTACTTTCAGGAGTTGGCTTTGGAAATTTTTCGAAATCAGCAAAGGTTGTCAACAGGCATCCTCATAATATTTTTTTAGAATTATGGGTGGAGCTAGGCTTGTTTGGAATGGTATTATTTGCCTTGATAGTTTATTTAAGTATTAAGCGTAATAAAGGTTCTCCTGTACTTATACCATTCCTGTACTTTCTTGTTAATTCCCAAGTTGGAGGGGATATAGTCGATAACAGGATAATGTGGGTATTGTTGTTGAATTTGTTTATAATTAACAGAGATTAATGAAGATTACCTTAATAGGCACTGGCTATGTAGGTCTAGTTACGGGCGCATGTCTTTCGGACGTGGGCATCGAGGTAACCTGTGTGGATATTGATCAGAAGAAGATTGACGGCCTAAAGAACGGCATCCTTCCGATCTATGAACCGGGCTTAAAAGAGATTGTTGAGCGCAACTATGCCAAGGGCA
>Ga0209532_1002819_pt1 | contig 11951 bp, 12 predicted proteins | sample COG_02_FD_184746 | JGI IMG/M metagenome (GOLD analysis project Ga0209532, IMG submission 184746) | Pelagic Microbial community sample from North Sea - COGITO 998_met_02 (SPAdes) (version 2) | ecosystem: Environmental > Aquatic > Marine > Neritic zone/Coastal water | place: Helgoland, sampling... | reverse complement strand
GGAAGGTGCGTAAAAAAATAGTAGGTGGAGCAGATGCTGATAGATTAAAAATAGTGGGTGGTGAACCTGCAGGTGCTAGTCAGCAAAAGTTCTCACACCCATACTTTAATAGCAAAAATGATACAGGCGAAGGTTATCTTTCATTTATCAATGTACCAGATCCAGCAAATCCAGATGATGCAAATAGGGATGGGATATATGAAGTAGAGATCGCTTATGTTAACACCACTGCAGGAGATCCCAATGTGCCAATACCCTACGCAGAAGAGTTTATTGAGGTAAACCCAAATGATGAAAAAATCTTTGAACTTGATACTGAAATTACTCCTGTCAATGAAGTTGATCCTAATTTAATCAATTCAGATACTGATGGAGATGGTATTATTAACTCTAGAGATCCTGACGATGATGGGGATCATATTTACAGTAAGTTTGAAGGCTCTTTAGTCGAAGGAATCGTAGAGGATATTACAGGTGATTTCGGAGCACAGGATACTGATGGCGACGGTTTTGCAGATTTCTTAGACCCGGATGATGATAATGATGGAGTCTTTAGTTTGTTCGAAGGTTCAGATCCAAATGGTGATTTCAATCCCTCTGATGCAATTGATTCTGATGGTGATGGCGCCCCAGATTATTTAGATAGTGATGATGACGGGGATGGTATTGATTCTTTTAATGAGCGTGCTGATCAAGATATCGACGGTAACCCTTCTGATGCCTTAGACTTTGATGGGGATGGAACACCAGATTATTTAGATACAGATGATGATGGTGATGGACTTTCTACTAAAGTTGAAGGTTTAAAAGACACTGATGGTGACGGCACACCAGACTATCATGACACGGATGATGATGGTGATGGAGTTGTTACTCTATTTGAACTAGACGCTTCTGGTAATCCATTAGATACAGATGGGAACGGCATAATTGATCCTCTAGACAATGATGATGACGGTGACGGACTACTCACAACCGATGAAGACCTAAATGGTAATGGCGACCCTAGAGATGATGATACCGACAATGATGGCATCCCTAATTACCTTGAATCTTCTATATTAGACCAGGATGAAGATGGAGTGGTAGATCAGTTTGATTCAGTTGATGATGATCCTTACAATGATCAAGATGGAGATGGGTATCCTAACCTTGATGAGACTATTGCAGGCTCTAATCCACTGAATCCTAACAGTTTGCCTCAAGCATTCCAAAACCCTGCCCTTAGAGCTTCTGTAGATATTGTAAGTTTCTTCTCTCCTAATAGCGATGGAATAAACGATACGTGGCAGGTAAAAGAGATTGACCGTTATCCGAATAACCAGGTATGGATCTTCACCCGAACAGGCTATGAAGTATTCAATACCCAGAATTATAGAAATGATTGGACAGGGACTCAAAACGGAAACCCATTGCCAGAGGGTAGTTACTATTACCGAATAGATCTAGATGGTAACAGTACGGTAGATTTTGAAGGATGGCTTTATTTAACAAGGTGATGATGAAAAGACTTTTATTTATTCTTAGCGTTCTTATCCCACTGTTTACTTTTAGTCAACAAGAGAGCTACTATACCCTATATCGATACAACATGAATGTGATTAACCCTGCCTATGCAGGAGCTTTAGGGAAAAATGTTTTTTCCTTTACCTCAAGACGTCAATGGTCTTCTATGCAAGATGCACCCTCCACATTAGCTTTTTCATATTCTTCAGAGAGAGAAAATAATGTAGGATTAGGTCTCTCAGTAGTCTCAGATAAAGTCTTTATAGAACAACAGACATTTGCTTATATAGATTTTTCCTACAAACTGGATATGGAATCTACCCAGCTTTACTTAGGACTTAAGGCAGGAGGTAATTTTTATAATGCAGATCCTAGAGGATTAACAACCTACACTGCATCTGATCCAGCTCAGCAGCAACTCTCACGCTTTAATCCTAATGTAGGAGCAGGAGCCTTTTTAAAAGGAGAACTTTTCTGGGCTTCTTTTTCTATTCCTAGACTCTTCAATGTCAAAAGAGAAAATGATAATCTTGCGGTAACTGCAAAAGATAGAGTACACTCTTATCTAGGTGGGGGAGCTGATCTGCCAATAGGAGGTGATTTTCTAATAAAACCTTCTGTAATGCTAAGAAAAGTTAAAGGATTGCCTGTTACTACAGATATTACTGGAATGCTAAGTTGGCAAAACCAATTTGATGTTGGAATCTCTTACCGATCAAGTAGTGCCTTTTCTTTACTCTCAGTTATTTCATTGGGTGGTTTTGATATTGGATATGCTTATGAAACACCAACAGTGAGTTCACTCTCACAACTCAATCTTAAAACCCATGAAATTGTCCTTAGAATCAATCTAGGTCAAGGTGATCAAACTACCAAAACAGGTCCAGAGAGTCAGGAGTAATCATTCAAGTCATACCCCACAAAACTCCTTCCTAACTTATCACAGACTCTTCCAGTAGTTCCACTACCCATGAATGGGTCTAACACTAATTCAACTTCTGTTAGATTTAACAGAAGTTATTTCCAAGATGAGGTTTCTTGTAACTGAGATAGAACTTTTTCCCTTAACCCCAATCGGAGTGGTTTTTATATCGGAGTCAATTTTTCTCTCTATGAAAAATCATTTGGTTCGAGTCCATCAGTGGGAGCAACTTATAATGATAAAACGGTTATACTTTTATAGTGTAACCGTTTTTGATTTATATCTTTCTATGAGTACAAGGCCTAATTCATTTTTATCTTTAACATTTGCTATGTCTTGATTTTCGACAGGTTTAATATTGTGATGGCTCCACAAGGCCAACTCTATTATAACCGGAGTTAACGAAAGTCCTTTTTCAGTTAGAAAATAGTGATTCGTTTTTTGATTGTCAGGTAATTTTTGTTTGACAATAAACCCCATCTTCTCGAGTGATTTCAGCCTATTAGACAAAATACTTGGCGCAATTGATTCATCACTTTCAGAGAACTCTTTAAATGTTTTTTTGTGTTCGATCAGCATCAACTTTATAACAACAAGGGTCCATTTGTCTCCAACAATATCTAATGCTGAAGTTACAGGACAATTACACCGAAAAAACTTATCTCCAAACAACATAATCACAAAAATGATTATTACTATTAAAATAGTAGTAATTTTAATTATCTTTACTATCAAATCAAAAGTAATAAATAGGATGAACAAAAAGGTATTGTTAACTGGTATTTCAGGATATATAGGAAATCACTGTGCTGTGGAACTCTTGAAAAATGGATATTCAGTCCGCGGATCGGTTAGAAGTTTGTCAAAATCTCAAAAGGTTTTTGACACCATCAAAAATGAAATCGATCCTAAAGATAATTTAGAATTCTGCGCACTGGACTTACTCAGTGATGATGGGTGGGATGATGCTATGAAGGGATGCGAATTTGTAATGCACGTAGCCTCTCCATTTATCAATATCGAACCTAAGGATGAAAATGAATTGATTCGACCTGCGGTCGACGGAACAATGAGGGCTTTGAAGGCCGCTAAACGAGGCGGTGTTAAAAGGGTTGTTTTAACTTCCTCTATGGTTTCTATGTTAGAGGATGCGGACAAATCTATCCAAGTTAATTCGAAATCATGGACCAATGTAAACGCAAAAAATGTTTCCGCATATGCAAAAAGTAAAACCTTAGCAGAGCTGGCTGCTTGGGACTTTATCAATGCCCAAACGGATGATAAACCAATGGAACTCTCGGTTGTGAATCCTGGGCCTGTTTTTGGACCAACTCTTTCGGGTGATTTATCAGGAGCTTCGATGGGTATGTTTAGGCAAATGCTAACCGGAAAAATGCCTATGGTTCCTCAAGCAGCAATTAACATGTCTGATGTTCGAGATATTGCCAAAATTCATGTGCTGGCTCTTGAAAATGAAAAAGCAGCGGGGAATAGATTTATTGTCACCACTGATGAACCTTATGATTTTCAGGAACTAGCTAAAATACTTAAATCCAATGGTTATGATAAAGTAAGTACTCGATTGGCGCCAAACTTCTTACTGAATTTAATTGGAAATTTTGATAGAGAAGCAAAAAGCATGCGGCCTTTTATTGGTAAAACATATAATGGTGATGTGTCTTTAACAATGAAAACATTTGATTGGCGGCCCATACCTTTTGAAAAGACTGTTTTGGATACAGCAAAATCAATTAAATCCTATCTTAATAAATATTAATTTAATTCATTAACTCTTTCATTAAAAGACTTGGTTGTGCTGCAACTTTGAATAATAGGGGGAGCAACTTATAATGATAAAACGGTTATACTTTTATAGTGTGACCGTTTTTTATTTATTTTCAATAGAAGACCATTTTTCTATAGCTGTAAATACTTCACATAAATTTTTTGACTTTTCCGTAACTGAATACTCCACTCTTAATGGGATTTCCTCAAACTGCTTGCGGTCTATTAATCCATCACGTTCAAGACTCTTTAATTGTTCTGTCAATACTTTTCGAGAGATACCATCTATAAGTTGATGTATTTTTCCAAATCGTATAGGTTCATTTTTTCTGATTGCATACAGAATCGGTAGTTTCCACTTTCCTCCAATTTTTTGAGTAAAGTATAAAACGGGGCATTTTAAATTTTCCATTTGTTCAAAGGTTACATTCTTGTAACCACTTTTTATTAGTTACTAAAAGGTAACTTGTTTCTTTATGTAACCAAATATACTAAATTCGTTCCTGTAAAAAAATGATGGGATACTAAATCAAAACTTATTTAAATGAAAAGAAAAAAATTAATCTTTATACTTACAACATCACTCTTAGCTTTGATGTATATGGGTGGAGGTACTCGATACTTTGTCGAATTTAATGAAATGTCTGACATATATATCGCCTTACAATTTCCGAGATGGTTACACCCCGTATTAGGTATCACTAAATTTATGGCTGTTATTTCTTTAATAACAATCCTATTTAACATAAAGTTTAATCCCTCTTGGTTGAAAGAATGGACTTATGCCGGTATATTTTTCAATGGATCATTAGCCTTAATGGCACATCAGATGGTCAATGAACCATTTGTCTTATCAATACCAGCAGTTATGGTACTATTATTGGTTATAATTTCCAGATATACATGGGATAAGAAAAATCTTACTGATTGACTTAAAATCCGATCTTGAGTGTATTTAAGTCAAAAATAGATTTACTTATGCTGCATCTTTGATTAATAGGGGGAGCAAGTAAAATGATAAAACCGTTATACTGTTTTAGTATGACGGTTTTTTGTTTAAACAACATAATTAGAATTAGTGCTGCCCATCTTTTCGGATTAATATTGTATTTTGCAATCATGAGCAAGTTGAAATCCAAAGACCTTCCTACTTCTTTAACATTATTGGGAATATTAATAATAGCATTCTCCGATAAAATTGAAGAATTAACTTCCATCCCCTTTTTAATTATAACTGCTATTGCTTTTATTTTGCTCTTAATTCCGCTTTATATCTGGATTAGTGATTGGTTAAAAAGTAGAAAGTAAAATCTTTTTGAGCGGTGATTATAAAGAATCTCTTTAATTCAGTTTGTTGAGTCTCTTAGTAGTAGGATGAAAAAAAAAAGGCGGTTAAGCCAAACATAGCCCACCTACCTTTTTAATAAAATAGGGTGTGATGCCCTACAGGGTAAAGGTAGTCTATATTAGTTAAGAAAATCTGTTTTAATACTAATACTTTGATAGAACTTCAATCTCAGCATCCCCTATTACTTCTTGCGACTATTTTATTGTTTCAAAAGAAACCTTTCAGGATAGTTAGTCTGTACAAGAACTAAAAACATTATTATCATTAGTTGTGCTGCAACTTTGAATAATAGGGGGAGCAACTAAAATGATAAAACCGTTATACTGTTATAGTGTAGCGGTTTTTATTTTTTCACGATGTTGTTTTCCCCAATTTGTTAACTCGATAATGAGCGGAACAAGTGTATAACCATAATCGGCCAACTTGTAGGTGACCTTGAGTGGTAGGGAATTATATACGGTTCTCAGAATTAGTCCGTTTATCTCTAAATCTTTCAATTCTTTTGACAACATTCTTGGAGTGATTTTCGGTATACCTTTCTCCAATTCAGAATATCTGAATTCACCATTACAAAGCAATGCGATTATGGACATTTTCCACCTTCCTTGAATAATCTCCATGGAATCCTGAATGGCCTGCAGATCACTCTTAAAGTGTTCAATTATTTCTAAAGGAGGTTTCTCTACCCTATGACTTTTAAACTCTTCTATTCTTTCTTTTAGGGCCTTATCCATAATTCATCTTTTACACAAAAGTACACTATACTTTGATATAGTACTATACTTTATATAGTTTGTTTTGCTTAATTTCGTTTCAATATTCAAACACATTAATATGATGAAGATTCTTTACTGGATAGTAAGCCTCGGGTTGATTGCTTTTGAAATTGCAGCCGGAATTGGGAAACAAGTGGGTGCTAATATGGCTGTCGAATGGATGAATAAATTGGGCGTTGCCAAACCATTTATGAGCGCATTTGGTGGTTTAGAAGTAGGAGCGGCTGGTGTTATTTTTTTCAGCCTTTTTAGCAAAGGAGTGTTCAATGATAAATTGGTGCATTGGGCTTGTTTGGTTCTTGTTGTTCTTAAAGTATTGGAACTAATTCTGCAAATCAAAGCAAGTGAGCCATTTGCTGCAATGGTAGGGCCTACAGTTGTTCTTCTCCTCATTGCTGGATTTCTCTTTCTAAAGCAAAATATATAGGCATGAAAAAAACAGTTTTAGTCTTTGGAGCTTATGGTAAATTAGGAACCCATGTTGTCAATCAAGCATTAGATAAGGGTTATAAAGTCAAAGCCTTTGTCAGAAACCCTGAAAAGTATACGCGGACTAAAGGTCAGGAAGTGGAAATAGTCAAAGGTGATGCAACGAATATTACAGATGTTAAACACGCTATGGAAGGGACTGATGTAGTGGTAAGCTGTTTAGGTAATCCTCCAAAAAAAGGGAAATACATTATGGAGAAAGCACATTCCAACATAATGTCAGCAGCATCCGATTCCTCTTCATCGCCACGTTGTCTGATGATATCGAGTATCGGTATAGGCGGATCTTCATGGCTTGTGAAATTCCTTCTTCAAAAAATCGGAGGCAAAGAAGGATTTACAGACTTTGAAAACGCCGAAAAAAGAGTACTTCAGCAAAATAATGTCTCGTTTGTTGTTATCCGTCCCGCGGGACTCACAGATAAAAAAGGGAAAGGAAAATATAGCTTGATTACCAAGCCAACTGTTTTCTTTCCAAAATTCATATCTCGTTCTGATGTAGCTACGTTTTTTATCGATTGTATTAGTAATACCTCTCATGATGGAAAAGCAATAATGATAGAAGGCATCTAATTGAATTTGAATAGAGACATACTAATTTCATCTACTTAATAATGGGTGACTTTTATCTCATTTATTTCATTCTTGAATTTAGTTGTGCTGCAACTTTGAATAATAGGGGGAGCAACTTATAATGATGTAACCGTTATACTTTTATAGTGTAGCGGTTTTTTTATTTAATGATCATTTTCATAATCCATTCCAACGGACCGTAATGTTTAAATTTTAACCAAAGGTTTGCGAACACAATACATAACAGATTAAATATTAAGGCATAACCAACCGAAAATTCAATACTATAGGTTCCCATCTTAGAGGGACTTATCGACTCAATAACACCCATTCCAAGTACTACATGGGCAACATAAAAGGTTAAGGATAATTGGCCTGTATTCTTTAACGCAACAACCACTTTATTCGTCGCATATCTCTTTCCGATTAGTATACATAATGAGATCACTAGAATCGCAATTGCTATGCCGTTAATCATATAAATCGGTAAAGGAGGCATTGGATTTGTACCGATAATTTCTGATAAATCATATTGGGTCTCTTCATTACCATTAGAAAGAAAACGTATGGAGAAATATGACAAAAATTGAACGCCTGTAAAAACTAAGGAACTAACCCAGATTACTTTCTTTAAAAACTGATCGCTTTTTAAATCCTGCTTGCCGTACCAAAATCCAACAAGCATATACGACACCCATGGCAGTACAGGGTGAAATCCGTTAATGAATAGATTGCGAAGAAACCCATCGAATTTCCAAAAATCGAGATACTCTAGAGTATCAAAATTCCATCCCGTTTCATAATCAAACCAATAAAGTAAAAATGGATAGATTAGTATTACGGCTGCCGCCCACATCAAAATATGCTGGGGTGCACTCCTGATAAGAAGAAGTGTGAAGAGCATATAAATACCATAAAAATGAAGTATATCTGCAGGCCAAATTACCACGTAAGAAAGTCCGATGATAAAAAGAAGTAAAGCACGTTTGGTAATTTTAATTTTAGCCATCCTCAGCCTGCTAAGATCATTGTTTCGTATGGAAGAGTTCGTGCCCAGAGCAATTCCGACTCCCGCTAACACAACAAATGTAGCTGATGCTTTACCATCAAAAACACTAGCAAGCAATTTTATCAAGTTCTTTCCCTCTTCTCCAAATACTACTTTAAAATTGACTATCACCATTCCTACAATAGATAAAGCTCTAGCAACGTCAATTCCGATTATCCTTGAATTCATTGATATTGGTTGTAATGATAAATATTTTCAATATAACCTAGTTTAATTGGTTTCTCAACTAAATTTAAACTAAAGTGGATGATTTAATATCAAACATCATTCACATATAGATTGAGTTGTGCTGCATCTTTGAATAACAGGGGGGAGATTAATTAATAATACCCCTTCAAATCATACCCCACAAAACTTCTTTTCAACTTATCACAAACCCTTCCTGTAGTTCCACTTCCCAAGAAGGGGTCTAATACTAATTCAAACTCTTTAGAAGTTTGAAGAATGGGTAGAATCAATATTTCTTTAGGGAATGGTGCAGGGTGTTCTCCTTCAATATCCAACTTTTGATTTGCTACCGAAGTTCTCACAATATCCTCATTCCAATAATCACCCATATTCTTTCCTTTAATGTTGGGTAGGTAGGGTGATATGGAGTTTGAATATTCCCCATTTACACTTCTATGCCGAGGTGGGAGTGAAGGTTTGGTTTTATCTGAGAGTTTGGTTAGTGTTGGGTAGTAATCATACTCCATTGATTTGGTAAGATGAAATATGAACTCATAAGAAGGAGTAAGATTAGATTTAGAGGAAGAGGGTTTGGGATTAGTTTTAGACCAGATGATAGTGTTTCTAAGTATCCATCCTTGTTCTTGCAATTTGAGTATTACTCTATGGGGAACGTTTTGAAGATTTCCATTATAAAAAGTATCTCCAAGATTTAAAAAGAAACTCCCTCTATCATTTAATACTCTTTTACAATCTCTAAGATGTTCTGATAGATTAATTACAAACTCTTCTGATGATTTCTCATTCCCTAATCCTTCTTTCTCAGCATACTTTCGTTTGTTCCAATAAGGAGGAGAAGTAATAATGGTTTGAACTTCACCATCTTTTAATTCATTCATTTCATGGGATGATTTCTGATAAAACCTCCACGAAGATTTCTTTATTGTTTTTGATTTATTACTGGGTTTACTTTCTCTACTTTCTTTCTCTTTAAGTTCTCGTTGGATTTGAAGATAAGATTGGTTTACAGTTAGAATTCCTTTATCTAGGAGTTCGATATGGTCAGGATGGTGTTTATGAATAAAAATCAATCTTTGTAATTGAGAAGAAGAGATTCCCATTTCTTTTGAAACCATATCTCTTGAAGAACTTCTGTTAGATTTAACAGAAGTTAAATCCGTTCTTTTCCCTTGTCCTTTCCTGTAATACCCATCAAGTATTAGGTATTCATTTATAAGTTCCTTAAAACTCTTTATTCTCTGTTTATTAAAGTGAATTAGAAGAAGATCCTCTTCTCCATCTTTAACATCCATAGTTTCAACTTCAACCTCTTCCCAACCCAATCGTTTTACAGATTCAAATCTTCTATTCCCACTGATTACTTGATTACGAGAATCAATAATTAGAGGTTGTAACAATCCAACCTCTGAAATACTTTCCATCAGTTCCTCAATAGAGGATAGGGTATAGATTTCTTTGTTCTTAGGATGGTGTTTTAGAGAGGATACTTTAACCTTCATAGGGTGAAGGTAGCGAAGAATTTTGTGGTATGCAAGTAATCAATGAATTTTGAAAGACTAAACTAATTCAGATATTTTTTTTAGATAAATACTTTCAGGGATCAGTCCCTTTTCAAACAACAACTTTAACTCTGATAACTGATCTTCAAGAGAATTCTGAATATCTTTCTTTTTATGATTTAATTCTAGTGAAAACAGTTTTCTTCCTTCCTCATCTAGTTCATCGGAGGTAGTAGAAAAATATTGATGATAAACTTTCTCAGTAGAATGACCTGACATTGACATCATGACATGTGTTGGAATTTTATTTTCAATTCCTTCTCTAATAAAAGTTCTTCTCATGATATGAGAAGATAATACTGAATAAATGGGAACTCTTGTATCACTTTCTTTGATGATTTTCCCCTCTACATTGAACTTTGGATTTGAAACTAATCTATTAAGACCAACTATTTTACCAATCTCTTTTATTTGTTTGTTCATCTTTTGGTTGGTTGGTAGGTTTCCAGAAGAGGATCTTGGGAAAATATGATCTTCTCGTTTTTTATTTTTAGAATATTTCTTCCAAATCTTAAAGGTTAATCTATTGATTGGTACCTTTACTTGTTTCCCAGATCTACTCTTTTCCATTCTAAAAACAAAATATCCTTTAGTTCTATCCTCAGAGAATTGATAATTATCTAACCTTAAAGAAATAAGATCCCCAAACCGGCATCCAACACCACATCCAAAAACCAATATATCTCTGTATACTTCTAAGTTAGTATAGGTGTTCTTTTTCCCATTCTTTAATTCATCGTAAAATAACTCATTGGTATACTTTTTATGTTTTTTGTTTGAAAAATTAAATTCTTCGAATTGATATAAACGTAATACTTCTTCCCTTGTGAGATAGATTACTTCTTTTTCAAAATTATGGTTGAAAGGTATTACTGAAATTTTATGATTTGTGTACCCTTGTTTATTACACCAATTAACGAATGAGACAAGAGATTTTAATCGTTTTCTTATAGTAGAGGGTTGATCACCTTTCTCTGAATAATATTTCAAAAATGATTTTTGATAAACTTCATCTATATTAGAGACTAATACATTGTATTTTAGTTGATTATTATAATATTTAGTAAATTCATTTATCCTTTTTATAGAAGTAAAGATGCTTTTCTTATATCCCTTTCTTAAGGTTATTTCATTCTCTATATATTTTAGGTATTCATTAAGAAGAAAAACCAAATCTAAATTCTCGAAAGTTTTTTTAATTTCTTCTTTTTTGAATTCCTTTAGATTGTTTTTAACTAATTCAATAACAGGCACTTGACCATTTAACCTTACTCTATCAATTATCTGATTTACTTCACTTAATTTCTGTTTTAAAAGGATGTTTTTTGATGTATAGTTTAGATCAGATTTTAATATAGGATCAGTTTTATTTCCTTGTTTCCAATTTTTATTCCAATCTTTAAATAAAACAGATATTCCTGAAGGTATTCTCAGTTTCTTACCTTGAAAATAATAGTTCAGATAAATAGTAATTTTATCTGAGGGTTTATATTCAGTTTTTCTCTTAGTTAAGTTAGGTGAAATATAGACACTCATAGTGTCTTAAAAGTACTAAAAAACACCCATATTTGGAACAAGATTTGGAACAAATTGAGTCTTAAAATAATTAAAACCCTGTAAATCAGTGACTTACAGGGTTAAAATGTGGTACCTCCAGGAATCGAACCAGGGACACAAGGATTTTCAGTCCTTTGCTCTACCAACTGAGCTAAGGTACCCCGCTTTTAAGCAAGTG
>Ga0209532_1002806_pt1 | contig 11986 bp, 7 predicted proteins | sample COG_02_FD_184746 | JGI IMG/M metagenome (GOLD analysis project Ga0209532, IMG submission 184746) | Pelagic Microbial community sample from North Sea - COGITO 998_met_02 (SPAdes) (version 2) | ecosystem: Environmental > Aquatic > Marine > Neritic zone/Coastal water | place: Helgoland, sampling... | reverse complement strand
GGGTTATTCTAGAATAGTTCTTCATATATAATATCAAATATTAGGATTCTAATTTTTTTTTGGCAATTTACAATAAAATTATTTTCATACAAGATATTTGTATATTTATATGGTTGTAAATTGTCACATATAAAGATAACGCAACACTTTTTCTTATATTATGATTTAACAATTTTTAACACAAAATATATCCAAATTATTTGCGTTCTTTGAAGAATGATTGCATTGAAAAAACATATTTTACTACTTATTTTATTTGTTCTTTTGTCTGTTGCAAGCTATGGTCAAGTCACAAACTCAGTATTGGCCAATGGAAACTGGTATAAGTTTGCTATAGATACTACGGGGGTTTTTAAAATAGATAGATCTTTTTTACAACAGCTAGGAATTTCAACAAATAACCTAAATCCGAAAAAAATCCATATTTATGGTAATGGAGGTCAATTACTCCCCGAATTAAATGGAGATTTCAGGTATGATGATTTGCAAGAGAATGCTATTTTTATTGCAGGTGAAGAAGATAATTCTTTTGATGCTAATGATTACATTCTATTTTATGCCAATGGACCCCATAGCTGGGAAGTAAATCCCGCTCAAGGAACTGTCAATCATATACAAAATATATATTCAGATAAATCCTATTATTTTATCACCTTTAATGAAGACGATGGAAAGAGAATACAAAGTTCTTCTCCTGTTGTGGGTTCTGCTAGTACTCAGATTACCACCTTTAATGATTATATTTTTTATGAAAAAGAAACCATTAATCTTTTTGCAGCTGGTAAAAAATGGCTTGGAGAAGATTTTAGTGTGGAGAATGAATTATTGCTTGAAATTCCATTTCCGAATTCAGTTTTAAATGAGCCCGTAAACATAAAAGTTAGTGCAGTAGCTGTATCTGAATTAACTTCTTCAATGCAAGTAAAGGTCAACTCTCAAGATCTTTTTAATCTTAATTTTAGTGCGAGTACAAGTTCTGGTAATCAAGCATCAGAAAGAACACAGAGTGCTAATCAACTAATTTCATCTTCTACTATTGAGTTTAATTTAAATTACAATAATGGTGGAAATCCATCGGCAAGGGCCTATTTAGATTATATTGAAGTTTCAGGAAAAAAACAATTGATAGCAGATGACTTTCAATTTTCTTTTCGAAGTTTTGAAGCCGAAAATACTTCTGGTATTGTCGAATATCAGATTCAGAATTCACAAAATATTTTCCAGATTTGGGAGGTAACTGACCCAATTAATGTAACGAATATAATTAATGAATCCAATGCAGGAGTTTTTTCTTTCAAAGCAAATTCAGAAGTTTTGAAAGAGTATATTGTCCTACATGAAGATGATTATTACATTCCCGAGTCAATTCCTAACGCTAAAATTCAAAATCAAAATGTACATGCAATACAGGATATTAATTACTTACTAATTACTTCGGGTGAATTTGAGGAACAAGCTCAAAGAATTGCAGACTATCACATGGAAAACTCTGGATTAACAGCAAAAGTTGTCAATTTAGATGAGATTTATAATGAATTTTCTTCCGGCAGTAGAGATATTACAGGAATTAGAGATTTTATCAAACATGTTTACGAATTAAATTCAACACCTGAAGATCAATTGAAATATGTTTGTTTTTTCGGAGATGCCTCCTATGACTATAAAGATAGAATTACTGGTAACAATAATATTGTGCCAGTTTACCTAGCTGATATAAGTTATAATTTACCAGAATCATATGTTACAGATGATTTTTTTGGGATGCTTGAAGAATTTGAGGGAACAATGTCTGGAGCACATACCATGGAAATTGCAACCGGAAGAATTCCGGTTTCTACTCAGCAACAAGCCAAAGATGTGGTTGATAAAATTTTAAGAGATTATAATGTTGATTCCTTTGGAGATTGGAGAAATACAATCACCATGCTTGCAGATGATATTGATGAATCATCTGATATTACCATACAACCTGGAGTAGAAACTATTGCAGATGATATAAAAGCCAATAAACCAATTTTTAATATCAATAAAATATATGCAGATGCCTATGTACAACAAAATTCTTCAGGAGGAGAACGGTATCCAGATGTTAAAGAGGCAATTACTAGAGCCATAGAATCAGGGACACTAGTTTTTGATTATTTTGGTCATGGTGGTGAAGATGGTTTTGCAGCAGAACGATTTTTAGATATTCCTCAAATAAATGGGTTCAAAAATGAAAACACATTACCGCTTTTTATAACCATTACTTGTGAGTTTTCAAGATTTGATAACCCGATAAGAATCTCGGCTGGAGAAAACATTTTTTGGAATACAACAGGTGGAGCGGCTTCCATGATTTCAACCACTAGGGAGGTTTTTATCAGTACTGGTCAAGCATTTAATAAAAGATTAATGTCTACTTTATTAGAATTTAATGATGAAGATTTAACCATAGCCGAATCTTTGGTGAAAACAAAAAATAATTACACACAGGGTAATCAAAAATTTTTTATTTATTATTTTGGAGATCCTGTAAAAAAATTAGCAATTCCTAAACCAAATATTAAAATCACTAAAATGAATGGTGTAGACATCTCCCAATCAATAGATACGCTAAAGGCTTTGTCTAAAGTTAGTTTTGAAGGTGTTGTTACCGACAATTCAAATTCAATTTTGAGCGATTTTAATGGAAGTTTATCTACAACAGTTTATGATAAACCAATTGATAAATCAACATTAGATAATGATAATTTTGGTATTGTAGAAGTTTTTGATTCTCAAGAAAGTAAACTATTTAGAGGTTTGGCAACTGTAGAAAATGGAAATTTTAATTTCGAATTTATAGTACCAAGAGATGTGAAAATTGCTTACGGAAACGGGAAGTTAAGTTTTTATGCTACCAATGAAGTATTAGATAAAGCAGGGTATAATACTGATGTAATCGTAGGGGGTATTAATGAGAATGCTCCTGAAGACACTCTTGGCCCTGAAATTCAATTATTTATGAATGATGAATCTTTTTTAGATGGCGCGAATACAAATGCATCACCAAATTTAATTGCAAAATTATTTGATTTAAGTGGAATTAATACCTCTGTTACTGCAGTAGATCATGATATTGTAGGAATTTTAGATGGGGATGAATCCAATCCGATCATTATGAATGATTTTTATCAAACGGAATTAGATGATTTTACTCGAGGTAAGGTAGTCTATCGACTTCGAGATTTGGCTGTAGGGCCGCATACCCTCAAACTCAAGGCATGGGATACCTACAATAATTCTTCAGAAGCCATGTTAAATTTTGTGGTTGTTAGTGATAATAGCATAACCTTAGATAATGTTTTAAATTACCCAAATCCATTTGTAAATTATACCGAGTTTTGGTTCAATCATAACAAACCCAATGAACCTCTTGAAGTTCAGGTTCAGATTTTTACAGTTTCAGGAAAATTAGTGAAAACGATTAACCAGTTGGTTCAGACCACTGGTAATTTATCGCGAAACATCTCTTGGAATGGGTTGGATGATTTTGGAAATAAAATAGGAAAAGGAGTGTATATTTATAAATTAAAAGTAACATCAACAACAAGTAATATATCGTCAGAAAAGTATGAAAAACTAGTCATATTATAATTTATTACGATATTTACGTTTTAATAAGAAAAGTAAATCAAAGACATGAGGAAAATAGGGATAGTATTAATGATTTGTATTTTAAGTAATATTGGAGTTTCAGCACAAAGTGGCGGTATCACAACAGCAACTCCTTTTTTATTAATTATACCTGACGCAAGAGCAGGGGCAATGGGTGATGTTGGAGTTTCTACTTCTGCTGACGCGAGTTCTCTTTTTCACAATCCCTCTAAAATTGCATTTAGTGGGCAAGAAGTGATGATAGGAATCAATTATTCTCCATGGTTAAGAAATTTAACCGATGATATTTTTATAGGTAGTGCCTCATACATTAAAAGAATTAATGAGAACGCTGCATGGGGAACCGAATTTAGATATTTTTCACTTGGTCAAGTAGATTTAACTGATAATGTTGGAAATCCAACAGGTACTATTAACCCGAATGAATTTGCGCTTTCAGGAACCTACGCATTAAAATTAAGTGAAACGTTTTCTATGGGGGTTAGTGGTCGATACTTTAGATCTAATCTAGCCTTTACAGGAACAAACTCAACACTACAACCCATCAATTCATTTGCTGTGGATGTATCTGGGTATTACCAATCTTATGAGAAGAATTACGGAAATTTTGATGGACGCTATAGAATTGGTTTTAATATCGCTAATGTTGGTCCAAAAGTATCTTATGTTCCTGGAGAAGAAGATTTTATACCAACAAATTTGAAATTTGGTGGAGGATTTGACTTCATATTAGATGCTTATAATATTGTAAGCATTAACACAGAATTTACAAAATTGTTAGTTCCGTCTCCACAAGAAGATGGTTCTGATCAAGAAAAAGGATTTATATCAGGTATTTTTAGCTCATTTGGTGATGCAGAAGGAGGGTTTAGTGAAGAGTTAGAAGAAGTTACTTATGCTTTAGGTGCGGAGTATCTATATAATGATGCCTTTGCCCTACGTTTAGGGTATTTTCATGAAAGCGAAAACAAAGGGAACAGGAAATTTTTTACTATGGGAGCAGGGTTTAAAACCAACGCTTTGAATGTAGATTTATCGTATTTAATTAATTCTTCTGATGTAAATAATCCATTAGAAAATTCGCTTCGTTTTTCTTTGTCCTTTGATTTAGGAGAACTCTATTATGATTATTAAGATTAAGCAATTCTTAATATAGGATTTCATTTATGAAGGAAATTAATACAGGAACTTCGGCTTTAATATTCCAAGATATTGATGAGTTGTCTACTGTTGATAAAAATTTAATGGAAGCCGCTATACAAGCTGCAAAAAACGCCTATGCTCCGTACTCGGGATTTAGTGTGGGTGCAGCACTTCTAATGGAGGATAATTCTATCATTACAGGAAATAATCAAGAAAATGCGGCCTATCCATCGGGTATGTGTGCTGAACGTGTGGCTATTTGGAAAGCAGGTTCTTCATATCCAAATAAAAAAGTAAAAAAAATAGCCATTAGTGCATTTTCTTCTAATAAAAAATTAAACAAACCAGTGGGGCCCTGTGGAGCTTGTAGACAAACCTTATTGGAGTATGAGATTAATCAAAAAGAAGCTATGGAAATCTTTTTTATGGGCGAAATAGGTAACGTTGTGAAAACAAACTCTATTGCATCCTTATTGCCTTTTTCATTTGATAGTTCATATCTGTAATTTTATAATAAAATAGAGTAGTGATGTTTGAACATCGTAAAAACTCCACCAATTAAAAGTTATATGCAATTAATAATTAGTTTCTTTGTATCCGAAACAATATATACTTTATGATATCTTCTACTATTACAGGAACTGGTTCTTACATTCCGGAAATTATTAAAGAGAATAAACAGTTTCTAGAAAATTGTTTTTTAAATTCAGATGGTACAGAAATACCAAGTGAAAACGAATTAATTATTGATAAATTTAAAGCCATTACAGGAATTGTAGAAAGAAGATATGCCCCATCTAAATACAATGCATCTGATCTTGGTTTTTTTGCAGCACAAAAAGCGATTGAAGATGCAGCCATTAATCCTGAGGAATTAGATTATATCATTTTGGCTCATAATTTTGGAGACGTTAAAGCTACAGCCATACAAAGTGACTTGTTACCAAGTTTAGCAACTAGAGTGAAATATAGATTGGGAATTAAAAATCCAAATTGTGTTGCCTATGATATTTTATTTGGTTGTCCTGGATGGGTGGAAGGTGTTATTCAGGCTCAAGCATTTATAAAAGCGGGGATTGCAAAAAAAATATTAGTTATTGGAGCAGAAACCTTATCTAGAGTAGTAGACAAATACGATAGAGACTCCATGATTTACAGTGATGGAGCTGGTGCTTGTATCGTTGAAAAAAATGACGAACAAGACGCTGGAATTTTAAGTCATGCATCCCAAACCTTTACTGTTGATGAGGCCTACCATTTGTTTTTTGGAAAATCTTTTCAAAATCAGGAAGATCCAGATGTTCGATACATAAAAATGCATGGACGAAAGATTTATGAATTCGCGCTTAATCATGTTCCTGCCGCTATGAAAACTGCTTTAGATAAAACAGGAATTCCTATTGGTGAGGTTAAAAAAATATTTATTCATCAAGCTAACGAAAAGATGGATGAAGCCATCATTAAGCGTTTTTATAGATTGTACAAAACACCTGTGCCAGAAGGTGTTATGCCAATGAGTATTCATAAATTAGGAAATAGTTCAGTAGCTACTGTACCAACATTATTAGATTTAGTAATTAAAGGGAATTTAGAAAATCAATCCATTGAAAAAGGAGATCTCATCATTTTGGCATCTGTTGGAGCTGGGATGAACATAAATGCGATAGTGTATCGATATTAATTTTTGAAATTTTATAAACACAAAGCTTTTATTTATAAATTGAAGTACTATTTTTGCACATGCAACAACACCAGGTACTTATTTTAGATTTTGGATCGCAATACACTCAATTAATTGCGAGAAGAGTAAGAGAGTTGAATATCTATTGTGAAATTCATCCTTACAATAAACAACCCCCAAACGCAAGTGATTTCTCAGCAGTCATATTATCAGGTAGCCCATCATCTGTAAGAACTGATGATGCTCCACACCCTGACTTGTCTGAAATTAGAGGAAAAAAACCAATGCTAGCGGTTTGTTACGGAGCACAGTATTTAGCCCATTTTTCTGGAGGTCAAGTAGCCCCTTCAAATACTAGAGAATATGGAAGAGCGAATTTATCTTTTATTAAAGAGAATGAAATCTTTTTTTCTAACATCTCTGAAGGAAGTCAAGTTTGGATGAGCCATTCAGATACGATTAAAGAATTACCAACAAATGCAATTCTTTTGGCAAGTACTTCAGATGTAGCGAATGCAGCTTTTAGAATTGATGGTGAAGATACTTTCGCAATTCAGTTTCACCCTGAGGTGTATCATTCAACTGATGGTAAACAATTACTAGAAAATTTTTTAGTAAAAATTGCTGGTGTAGCTCAGACTTGGACTCCAAATTCATTTGTAGAGACAACAGTAGCTAACATTAAGCAAACAGTAGGAGATGACAAGGTAGTTTTAGGGTTATCTGGAGGCGTAGATTCCTCTGTCGCTGCAGTTTTATTACACAAAGCAATTGGTGAAAACCTGTATTGTATTTTTGTAAACAATGGATTGTTACGTAAGAATGAGTTTGAAAGTGTACTCAATCAATACGAAGGTATGGGATTAAACGTAAAAGGTGTAGATGCATCGGCACGTTTTTTGAAAGCTTTAAAGGGGCTATCTGATCCAGAGAAAAAAAGGAAAGCCATAGGAAACGCATTTATTGAGGTTTTTGATGATGAAGCTCACAAAATAGAAAATGTAAAATGGTTAGCGCAGGGAACCATTTATCCAGATGTTATAGAATCAGTATCTGTAAATGGAGGTCCATCAGCAACAATTAAAAGTCATCATAATGTGGGAGGCTTACCCGATTTTATGAAGTTGAAAATTGTGGAACCTTTACGTATGATTTTTAAAGATGAGGTAAGAAGAGTAGGTGCTTCTATGGGAATTGATCCTGAACTGTTGGGTAGACACCCTTTTCCTGGTCCAGGATTAGCGATTAGAATTTTAGGAGACATTACTCCAGAAAAAGTAGCTATTCTTCAAGAGGTAGACGCTATTTTTATTAATGGATTAAAAGAAAGTGGTTTATACGATAAAGTATGGCAAGCTGGCGCCATATTATTACCTGTAAATTCTGTTGGAGTTATGGGAGATGAAAGAACTTATGAAAAAGTAGTTGCTTTAAGAGCTGTAGAAAGTACTGATGGGATGACGGCTGATTGGGTTAATTTACCTTATGAGTTTTTGCAAAAAACATCAAATCAGATTATAAATAAAGTAAAAGGTGTAAACAGAGTAGTTTATGACATCAGTTCTAAACCACCAGCAACAATTGAATGGGAGTAAGTTTATGAGAAAATTTAAAATCTTAATTATCTTATTATTTGTAGTGATTGCATCTTCTTGTGGTCAACAAAAAAAATACATTTCTTATACTGTTAAAAAAGGTGAAACCCTAAAAGGTATTGCAAAACGTTTAGGAATTAAAACTAAAGATTTATTGAGTTTAAACCCAGATATAGGAAGAAAACCAGTTCCTGAAACCTTAATTATTATACCCAATAATGAGTATCAGCAAATTGAGGAGGCCTCAAACTCTATTGAAAATAATAATTCAATACTTGTTTCAGATGAGGTTCCTGTAGTGGAAGAATTGAAGAATGATTTTATTCTTCATAAAGTTGAAAAAGGAGATACTTTTTATAATTTAACGCGTGCTTACAATGTTTCTAAGGCGCAATTAAATCAATTGAATCCTTCAATAGATTCGCTTGGCCTTCAATTGGATATGTTGTTAAAAATAAAACCCATTGAAGATGAAGATTTACTTGTGTTATATAAAGACACTATTCAAGAAGATGCTGTTGTTAACTTAGCGATGCTACTTCCTTTTAGGGCTATTGAATATGATACCATAGACGCTAAAGATATTTTTAAAACAAACAGGTTAGTTAATATTACAACTGATATTTATCTAGGTGCCTCATTAGCCTTAGACTCTCTAAAAAGTCTAGGTGTAGCTATAGAACTATCTGTTTATGATACTGGAAGAAAAGACACTAAATTAGATTCAATACTTGCGGTTACAGATTTTGACACTATAGATGCAATTATAGGACCCTTATATTCTGAAGAGGTTCCCAAGGTTGCCAACCGAACCGGAGTCCCTGTTGTGTTTCCTGTGTATTCAAAGAATCAAACACGTTTCTCTTCTTCAAAAATAATTAAAACTTTTGCAGATAGAGAGCTTCATCAAAAAGCTCTTGTAGATCATGTTTTAGTAAATTATACAAATGAAAATATTTTAATTATTGGTGACAGTTCAGCTACCTCTATTAGAAATAGTGATCTAATTAAATCTAGATTAGTACAGCACGACTCTATTAATGAAGCTTTAATAATATATCCAAACCAAGGGTATATTAGAAAAGATTATGTGATTAATGCCCTAAAACCTGATGTTGGAAATTGGGTGATTTTAGCTACTGATAAACGAGTTATTTCGTCTGATGTAATTAATAGTTTAATTAGTCTTCCAGTTGAAGAACCTGAGGAAGAGGAAGATGAAGAGGAAGATGAAGAGGAAGATGAAGAAAGCGATGAGCCTGAAATGCAAATTTTACCAGAAGATACTGTGATAAAAGTTTTTGGAATTTCTAAATCTTCTCAGTTTGACAAAATAGACAATAATAAATTAGCCAAATTAGGCTTTACATTTACTAGTGATACTTTTATTGATGAAAATTCTCCTGAAATTCAATTATTTCACAGCCAGTATTTAGAGAAAAATTATGCTTATCCCTCTTATTACGCCACAAGGGGGTTTGATATTCTATTTGACATAGGAATGCGATTGGCCTCTGGGAAAAAACTAAAGGAGACTTTTAAACAGGGGGTATCCTATCGGTTAGAGAGTAAGTTTGAGTACAGTAAAAGTTTATTCAATACTTCTTCTAATCATGGTATTTATATTTTAAAGTATAACCCAGATTTAACCCTAACTAGAATTAAGTAAATAAACTTACTAGAAAAAAAAACTCCTGATTAATCAGGAGTTTTTTTGTGAGAATTATATTTTTTTCATTTGTTGTTTCATCATTTGCATTTGCTCTTTTAACATGCCATGTTTATCAAGTTTCTTTGCCTCGGCCATTAGAGTAGTTGCCTCACGTTTTCTTCTTTTAGTCATTGCAATGCCTGCTAATTGTAATTTTGCCATGGCCAAATCATGATCCATCGATAAACCTAAACGAATAGCTTTTCTAAGAAATTTTTCAGCTTGAGTCATGTTGGTTTGCGAAAGCATAATACCATGTAAATAATTGTAGTACCCTTCTTGTTTTTGAGTAAGTGCTGCACTTGGATTTTTTATATAGGTTAACCATTTTTGTGCTGCTGGAAAATTTTGCTTTCTTAATTGTAAAAATGATAATAGGATAAATTCATTTTTGAAATACAATAAGATGAACATTCCTGTAAGGAGTAAAATAGCGATTCCATTACCAATATGTCCTTGCCAAAATTCAAAAACTGACCAAACTATGGTTAAAAAGGCTAATGCTAATTTTATATTTTTATGAAACATATCTTCTTTATTTGTGGGTACTAAAGTACACTTTTCTTTTATTTTTTATAAAATTTTCGATGTTTAAACCAAGCTAATGTTCCTAGAATTAAAACAAAACCTACAGAATAAAATACAGAATTAGGTGTAATTACTTGATCACCACTAGCATAGGAATGCAGTCCTGATAAATAAAAATTCACTCCAAAGTAGGTCATCATGATCGAACCATAAGAAATGATTGACCATAGATTGAATGTATATCTACTTCTTAATCCGGGGATTAGTCTCATATGTAACACAAATGCATAAACCATGATAGATACTAATGCCCAAGTTTCTTTTGGGTCCCATCCCCAATAGCGTCCCCAACTTTCATTGGCCCACATGCCTCCTAGAAAATTACCAATGGTTAGCATAATTAAACCGATAGTTATAGCCATTTCGTTTATGGTAGTAATCTCTTTAATATTCAAATCCATTTTTTTCTTATTCTTTTTTGTAGTGAAAATGGTTAAGAATAAGGCTACAATTCCTAAGATCATACCCAAAGAAAAGGGGCCATAGCTTGCAACAATAATGGAAACATGAACTAACAACCACCAAGAGTTTAATACGGGTTGAAGATTTGCAATTTCTGGATCTAACCAGTTTTGGTGGGCAAAACCTAAAATAACAGCGGTTAAGAACGTAGTTGCTGCTATGGTTAATGATGATTTTCTCCCAAAAGCTAACCCAAATAACATGGTGGCCCAAGCCACATAAATAATAGATTCATAGGCATTACTCCATGGAGCATTACCACTAATATACCAACGGCTCATTAGCCCCATTATGTGTAAGCCAAAAAGGATAATTGTTATACCAATCAAGAATTTAACAACCTTTGTTATCCATTTTTTGTCATTAAATATTTGTAGGATTACAAAAAAGATTAGAAAAATACTTGTAAACCCATAATATTTCGCCAATTTTTTAAAAATCTGCAATTTATTATAGGTGATTTCTAAATCTATTTTTTTCTTATTAGGATATACATCCTCACCATATTTTTGTTGAAACTTCTTTATTCCAGCAATAAGTTTATTGGCCTCTGTGTAATTATTAGTTCTTTTAGCATCTTGTAATAATCGAATGTAAATTGGTAAAGATTGTCTAACAAATAAAGAATCTTTTCCGGTGTAGTTTGCTCTAGATCCCTCAGGGTAGGAAACCCATTTATTATTTTCGTCATTTAATTTAGGATAGATTCGTAACACACTGAGACTTAATGCTTGAGAAAATAAATAAATTCTTCTGTCAATTTTAATGACATCTTTTTCAAATTTATTTTGAACATTTTTTTTCTGTGCCTCTACAACATATTCACTAATTTTTGATTCAGTACCCTCATAAAAATCGGCAAGCGCTGCATGAGTGACGTCTTTATCAACCCCTATGATTTCTCTAATTTCTGTATTTCCTTTTTCTAGATAAATAAAAGGAACATTAAACCAAAGTTTTGAGTTCTCTATAATAGATAGAAAGACTTGGCTGGGGTCTATTCCATTAAAATCATCATTATGAAACACTTTACGAACGAGTTCAGAGGCAAAAGTGTGTGCAGGCTTCATTCGTCCTCCAAAGTCTTGAATAATTAGCGTATTAAATTCTTCAGCGTGTTTTAATTCCACTAAGTTTCCTAAAAGAACAGAATCAATTTGTTGATCT
>Ga0209532_1002801_pt1 | contig 11999 bp, 10 predicted proteins | sample COG_02_FD_184746 | JGI IMG/M metagenome (GOLD analysis project Ga0209532, IMG submission 184746) | Pelagic Microbial community sample from North Sea - COGITO 998_met_02 (SPAdes) (version 2) | ecosystem: Environmental > Aquatic > Marine > Neritic zone/Coastal water | place: Helgoland, sampling... | reverse complement strand
TAGGTAATTTAACGTTTTTTGGAGGTGCCATGTTTTTGTTCATTATCAATTCTATATTCATAGCTTTAGCTACGTTCGTCATCATTAAATTTTTAAATTTTCCAGTAGTTAAATATATAAATTCTGCGAGTAGAAAAAGAATTGCAAGTTTAGCATCTACTATTGCATTAATAATATTTTCTTATAGTATATATACATTTGTACAGTTATATAAACAAAATACATTTGAACAGAATTCAACTAAATTCATTGATGATTTGGAACAAGCCACAGGAGCTGGAATCATCAATAAAAAAATAATCTATGCCGATAAAAGAATTGACTTAGTAAACATTGGAAAAAAATTAACAGAGGATGAACAAATTAAATGGAAATCAAAACTAGCAGAATATAAATTAAATAATACTACGCTGAAAATTACACAAGATGAAGAAACCTCAAAATTATCTGACAAAGTAAAGTCGATTGAAGATTTATATGTGAAAAATCAAAAGTTGATTGCCTCTAAAGAAGAGAGTATTCAGGAAAAAGATGATAAAATTAAAGAATTAATTAAAGCTTTAGAAAAACTAACTAAAGAAGAAATTCCTTTTACTCAAATTAGTCAAGAAGCAAAAATTAATTACGAAGGATTAAAAACTATTAGTTTCTCAAAAGTTATTTCAACAAATTTTGAAACAATAGACACAATCCCTGTAGCCACAATTAGTTGGTATGATAGTATTACAAATAAAGATGAGCTAGGAGTTAAAATGACTAAATGGTTACAAAAAAGATTAAATTTAGAGAACCTAATTCTAAAAGAAAATTTAAATAAGCAATAAAAAAACTCCAAACAAATGTTTGGAGTTTAATTTTTGTGACCGGGCTGGGGCTCGAACCCAGGACCCTCTCCTTAAAAGGGAGATGCTCTACCAACTGAGCTACCAGGTCATATTATTCCTTAGCGGCTGCAAATATAAAAGCAAATTATCAATTTTCAAACTAAATTTTTATTTAGTTTCATTTAAATAAGCAAGTCGAACTTTTTTAAATAATTCAGAGCTATAAACAAATTTTACAACAGCTTCATTATCAGTTTTAAAGATCTCTTTATTAGTTCCTTCCCAAGCCTTTACACCATCCTTTAAAAAGACAATTTTATCACCAATTTGCATTACAGAATTCATATCATGTGTATTAATAACTGTAGTTATTTGATATTCATCAGTAATTTCTTGGATTAAATTATCAATTAGTATAGCCGTATTGGGATCTAAACCAGAGTTTGGTTCATCACAAAATAAGTATTTTGGATTCATAACTATGGCTCTGGCAATAGCAACTCTCTTTTGCATTCCTCCAGAAAGTTCTGCAGGAAATTTAAAATTAGAATTTTCTAAGTTCACTCTTTTCAAGACAAAATTGACTCTTTCTATCATTTCTTCTTGAGATTGCTTTTTAAACATTTTCAAGGGAAACATTACGTTTTCCTGAACAGTTTGTGAATCAAATAATGCACTCCCTTGAAACACCATACCAATTTCTTGTCGCCATTGTCTTTTTTGTTCAATAGTAAACTGAGTATTGACTGCACCGTCAAAAGAGATAGTTCCGCTTTCAGGAACATGAAGACCTATCAATGATTTTAAAAAAACCGTTTTTCCAGATCCACTTTGTCCAATAATTAGACTAGTTTTTCCTGACTCAAAGGTAGCTGAAATTCCCTTCAATACTTGAGTACCATCAAAACCTTTATATAGCTTATCTACAATAATCATTTAAGTAAGCAATAATTGAGTTAAAAAATAATTTGTAATCACTATTAATATGATAGTCCATACCACCGCCTGAGTACTTGCTTTTCCAACTGCAATGGAACCGCCTTTAACATAATATCCGTGATAAGAGGGAACTGTTGCAATAAGAAATGCAAATATCAATGTCTTTATAAGAGCGTATTTAACTAAGAAAGGATTAAAATCTAGCTGTAAACCTTGCATATAATCAATCTCTGAAAACATTGAAGAGGTAAAACCTGCTACCCATCCACCAAAAATCCCAAGAAACATAGCTAATACAATCAAGAATGGATAAAAGAAAACAGTTGCTAAAACTTTTGGAAGCACTAAATGATTTATAGAATTAATCCCCATCACTTCAAGTGCATCTATTTGTTCAGTAACTCTCATACTTCCTATACTTGAAGTTATGTAGGAGCCAACTTTTCCTGCTAATATAATAGAACAAAATGTTGGTGCAAATTCTAAAATTACAGAACGTTTTGTTGCAAACCCTACTAAATATTTTGGTATAAGAGGGTTTTCTATGTTCAAAGCAGTTTGAAGAGCAATAACTCCTCCAATAAAAAAAGAAATAAATATTACAATTCCAATAGATTTTAATCCAAGTTCATCAAACTCTCTAAAGACAGTTTCTCTAAAAACCCTTCCTCTCTGGGGTCTCTTAAAAACCTGACCTAGCATCATGAAATATTTACCGATATGTTTGAGGTAAGTCATCCTTTTTTTTATTTATGCTAAAGTATTAAAATATCATTAACCTTACGAATAATAACAAAGATGAAACTAAAAATAATTACTTTTATAGTACCACAAAAATGTAATCACTTCATGAGAAACCTTACGTTATTCTTTTTTTATTTATTTTGTGTAAAATCATTTGGACAAGATTTTACTTTAACAGAAAAGTTTGAACTCCCAAACCAAGTGGAGGAAACATCCGGACTTTTATATTATAATAATAAAATAATAACTCATAATGATAGTGGTAATGATGCAAATCTTTATGAAATTGACCCTGAAAATGGTGAAATTATAAGAGTAGTAACTGTAGCAAATGCAACGAATATAGATTGGGAAGATTTAGGTCAAGATGACACATACATTTATATTGCTGATATTGGTAATAATAACGGAAACAGAGAAGATTTAAAAATTTATAAAATTTTAAAATCTGATTTCATTTCGTCTACTAATGTAACTTCTCAAGAAATCACTTTTTCATATGAGGATCAAACAGATTTTTCATCTCAGCCAAATAATTCAAACTTTGATGCTGAAGCTATTTGTGTTTATCAAGATCAAATATTGATTTTTACAAAAAACTGGATAGACTTCAAAACCAATACTTATGCTATTCCAACAGGTTTGGGAGATTACTCTGCTGAAAAAGTAAGCTCATATGATGCACAAGGATTAATTACTGGGGTAAGTTATAATTCAAATAGTGATAGTTTTTTATTTTGTGGATATGATTCATTATTAACTCCATTCTTACTCTATGTAGACCAAAATAGACCTACTGCACTAGATATTTTTGGTGGTTATCCTCAAAGAATTGATTTAGTAAATTCAATTTTTTTAGAACAAGGAAGTCAGATAGAGGGAATTACTTTTTTTGAAGAATCTAGTTATTACATTTCAAGAGAATATTTTTCAACTGAAATAGCCAATGTAACATTTGTATTTCCTCAAAAATTATATGAGTTCTACAATCCACTTGATAATTTATTATCAACGTCAGAAAATGAATTTTCTGATTTAATTAATATAGTTCCAAATCCAGCTGAAATTTTTTTTGAAATCATTCAAAAAAATAACTTTGAAATTTATTCTGTAAAATTATACTCTTTAAATGGTCAGTATTTTTCTATTAACAAACAGCGTAATAAAATTTTCATGAATGACCTCTCTAAAGGAATCTATTTTTTTAAAATTTTATTTAAAAACGGAAGAACTGTTGTAAAAAAAGTAGTGAAGAAATAATTACAATAGTAACTACACATTATATTTTAGGCAGAAAAACTTCAGCCATCATGCAACGCGCACTTCCACCTCCACAAGCTTCAATGGTATCTAAAGAACTTGAAATTATTTTGCAATGATTATTTATTTGAGCTATCTGTGAGGTGGTTAATGAATCATAAGCAGCTTTACTCATTACTAAAAATAATTCATTGTCTGTGCCACGAACTTGCAACATATTTCCTGCAAAGCTAGCTACTTGTTCTTCTGAAATTTCAATAATCTTTTTACCATCTTCTTTTAAATGTTTCAAAACATTTTTTCGCTCTTTCTTATCATCAATACTTCCCAAACAAATGACAGCAAACGTTTCAGCTAGACACATCATAACATTGGTATGATATATGGCTTCTCTTTTAGAATTAACTGTCTGGTTAGCAGTGAAAATTACTGGAGTATATTCAAAATCTTCACAAAACTCGATCAATAAGTTTTCATCTGCCCTAGGTGATAAAGCACAATATGCCTTTCTATTAATTCTATCTAATAATAAACTTCCTGTTCCCTCAAGGAATACCTCATGATTTTCAGCATTAGAATAATCAATTGTGTTTTTAATTACAAACCCCTCCTCCTCTAACTTATCCAAAATATCTTCCCTTCTCTCTAATCTTCTGTTTTTAGCAAACATAGGATACAAACCAACAGTACCATTTTCATGAAAAGAAATCCAATTATTAGGAAATATAGAATCTGGTGTATCTGTGTTTTCTATATCTGAGATTACAACCACTTGCACACCAAAAGATTTGAGCTTATCCACATAAGCATCAAATTCTTTTTGAGCTTTAGCATTAACAGAAGAAGGCAATATATTATCTAAAACCTTTTGGTAATAATTGTTCACAGCTGTTTGCTCATTCATCCTAAAATTAATAGGGCGAATCATTAAAATTGAATTAGTGGTTTGTAACATAATAATAAGTTTCGTTCACAAAATTATTACTTTTTAGCTTCCAAAAAAAAGAAGCATGCTCTTAATTTAAACTAAAAATTAAATTATAAAATGAAATAATTAACAGGTCTTTGAGTTTTATTTAACAAAATTTAATAATATTTCTGTTTAATGTTATGTTAGTTTTGTTAAACAATTTAAAACCCACATTATGAAAAAACTATTAAAAATTATTCCTATTTTATTTTTAACTATTTTATTTTTACAATCATGTGACAATGATGATGATACTGTAATTCCTCCTGTAACTAACAATATTGTTGATATTGCACAGAGTTCAGAAGATTTTACAAGTTTAGTAGCTGCCCTTCAGAAAGCAAATTTAGTTACAACACTACAAACTCAAGGACCTTTCACAGTTTTAGCCCCAACAAATGCAGCCTTCTCAACATTTCTACTAGACAATGGTTTTGGTAGTTTAGATGAGGTTCCTGTTGATGTTTTAACTAATATACTTCTTAATCATGTTGTAGGAGGTAGATTAGCATCTACAGATTTAACAACTGGGTATGCATCAACTTTTGCTACATCTTCAGCATCAAATGCGTCAATGTCAATCTTTATTGACACCTCAAATGGTGTAAGATTTAATGGTGTTTCTTCTGTTACCACTGCTGATATTTCAGCTGACAACGGAATTGTTCATGTTGTAGATGCAGTTATTGGATTGCCTACAATTGCTACATTTGCAACCTCCAACAACGCACTGTCTATTTTAGTTGATGCTTTGGTATACGCTGACAGTGGAAGCCCAACAGTGCCATATATTTCTACAGTTTCTGATGCAACTGCTGGACCTTTTACCGTTTTTACTCCAACAAATGACGCTTTTGCTGATTTGTTAACTGAACTAAATGCAAACGCACTCACCGATTTACCACCTTCAGCGATTAATGACGTTTTGTTATATCACATTGTAGGTGCTAATGTTCTCTCAGGACAATTAACTTCTGGTCCTGTTGCAACTTTAGGTGGAAATATAACAGCAAATACATCAGATTTCACATTAACTGACCCAAACAATCGAGTAAGTAATATTATTACTTCATTGGTAGACATTCAAGCAGAGAATGGTGTAGTCCACGTTATTGATAAAGTAATTTTACCTTTACAATAATTTCTTATTACTACCATATAAAAAAGTTCATCACTATGTGATGAACTTTTTTTTTAAATAATTAATTCTATTGAGATACTAGTAACAAATCTAAAGTAGATATTTTTTATGTTGAGAATTCAATAGTTTTTAATTATAACTCTTCATATAATCAATTTTAATCTTAATATCCACAAGATCATTTATAACTTATTGTAGATTTAGTCCCTTACCAAAGGTAATGTAGAGCATCTTAGCAAACCTTCCTGTTTAGCTATTTCTGAGTAAGATACTTTTTCTACGGTAAAACCTTGATTTGAAAGCCAAGTATTTAATCTAATAAAATTTTTTTCAGAAATTATGATATCTTCAGAAATAGAGAATACATTACTATTCATTTGATACATCTCTTCTTTTGTAATTTCAAATACGTTTTCTTTACCAAAAAATTCTACTAACCAATTAAAATCTTTTTCATTCAAAAACCCATTCTTATGGATAATTGCTTTATTTTTTCCTATAGGTTGAAAGCAACAATCTAGATGAAGTGCATTTTCTTTAGCATTATCATTTGATTTTCTTAATTCAAAAGATTTAACGGTTTTATGAGGAAATAAATCTTGTATAGCTTTTACAGCACTTATGTTAGTTCTAGCAGTAATGTAATCTGGATAATCCTCTCCTGAATAAGTTCCAATAAAAATATAATTATTCCAAGGCATCACATCACCTCCTTCAACATGGCATTCTTCGGGAAGCGTAATTTTATTCTCATTTGGAATTTGATCTAATATATAATCTATTGCTTCAATTTCTTGATCTCTATCTGGTAATATATTAGCTATAATAAACTTATCTTCAATCACAAAACCAATATCTCTAGAAAAAATTTGATTGTAATTCTCAATGATTTTTGGCCTAAACACACTAACATTATACTTATCAAACACGTTGGCTAAAGATTGCATTTCAATTATCATATCTTGCTCAGAAGGGTAAGTGCCAGCTTTTACATGCATTTTACTTTTAGGATCATAACACTGCTCCAGGGATGGAGAGGGTCCATTATGATAAGCTGTGCCTAATATCACTGCTCTTAACCTTGAAGTTTCGTTTTGAATATTTAAATTTAACATGAAAAAAAATAAAAACTACTGATATAGAAATTTAGATTAGCTAAAACAATATTCTATAGATTTAATCCTTAAAAACTTATTTTAAAAATTAATACTATTCTACTAAGATGCCTCTACCTTTTTTGAATAGCTTTGAATTTTCTAAGAGATTCTCCGGTATATATTTGACGGGGTCTTCCAATAGGCTCTTTTCCTAAACGCATTTCTCTCCATTGTGCAATCCACCCAGGTAAACGTCCAAGTGCAAACATAACGGTGAACATTTCAACAGGTATTCCCATGGCTCTATAAATAATTCCAGAATAAAAATCTACGTTAGGATATAATTTTCTATCAACAAAATATGGATCGTTTAATGCTTCTTGTTCTAAAGATTTAGCAACATCTAAAATTGGATCATCTATTCCAAGATCATTCAAAACTTGATCAGCAGCAACTTTAATAATTTTTGCTCTTGGATCAAAGTTTTTATAAACTCTATGTCCAAATCCCATTAACCTGAAAGGATCATTTTTATCCTTAGCCTTAGCCATATATTTTTTAGTATCTCCACCGTCTTCTTTGATAGACTCAAGCATTTCAAGAACTGCTTGATTTGCACCACCATGAAGCGGACCCCAAAGTGCAGAAATACCAGCAGATAACGAAGCAAATAAACCCGCATGTGAAGAACCAACTATTCTAACAGTAGAGGTAGAACAATTTTGCTCATGATCTGCATGTAGAATTAATAACTTATTTAAAGCATCTTTTACTATTGGATTAACTGTATATTCTTCATTAGGTTTTGAAAACATCATATTCATAACATTCTCTACATATCCTAGTGAATTTGAACCATAGTTTAATGGCAACCCATTAATTTTTCTCATTGCCCAGGAAACTAAAACAGGAAGTTTTCCCATAATTTTCACGATAGCTCGGTACATTTCTTCATCAGAATCTACATTTACCGAAGAAGGGTTAAAAGCCGTTAATGCACTTGTTAATGAGGACAAAATACCCATAGGATGAGCAATCTTTGGAAATGCATCCAAAATTTTTCTAACATCATCATCTACAATAGCATTTTCTTTAATATCAGAGTGAAATTTAACTAATTTCTCTTTAGTTGGTAACTCTCCAAAAATCAGCAAATAAGCTACCTCTAGAAAATCTGCTTTCTCTGCTAAATCCTCTATCGAATAACCCCTGTATCTCAAAACTCCTTTTTCTCCATTTAGAAAAGTGATAGCACTTTTACAAGCCCCTGTATTTTTATAACCTGGATCTATAGTAATTACTCCGTTAGTTTCTCCTCTTAGAGTTTTAATATCGATAGCTAATTCATTTTCAGATCCTTTGATTATGGGAAATTCATATGAGTTATCACCTATTTTTAATTTAGCTGTTTCTGACATTTTTTTCTTAGTTTCTATTTTAAAAGAAGTGACACAAAGATAGGTATTTTAGAAGTTTTTTATAAAAAACTTGGATAGTTTTTGAATATGAAAAAAATAACACCTAACTAATATTAAAATCAATAAAAAAAACCTCTTAATTGACACTAAGAGGTTTGAATGCTGTAAACAAATTTATTTATATTTTAAATGCTTTATCTTTTGGAAAGTAAGCAACATTTCCTAATTCTTCCTCTATTCTTAATAACTGATTGTACTTAGCCATTCTGTCTGATCGTGATGCAGAACCTGTTTTTATTTGACCACAATTTAATGCAACTGCTAAATCTGCGATTGTTGTGTCTTCAGTTTCTCCTGAACGATGACTCATTACAGATGTAAAGCCTGCATTTTTTGCCATATTAACTGCATCAATAGTTTCGGTTAATGTTCCTATTTGATTTACTTTTATCAAAATTGAATTAGCGATACCATTTTCTATTCCACGAGATAATCTTTTGACATTTGTTACGAATAAATCGTCACCTACCAATTGAACTCTATCACCTATTTTATCAGTTAAATATTTCCAACCTTCCCAATCATTTTCATCCATACCATCTTCTATAGAAATAATAGGATAATTAGAAGCTAATTCAGCTAAATAGTCTGCTTGTTCTTGGCTAGATCTAATTTTTCCTGACTTCCCTTCAAACTTAGAATAATCATAATTACCACCTTCATAAAATTCAGCTGCAGCACAATCTAGAGCTATCATAATATCATCTCCCAATTTATATCCTGCATTTTTTACAGCCAAAGCTATTGTATCAAGTGCATCTTCTGTACCATCTAGTGTTGGAGCAAAACCACCTTCATCACCAACAGCTGTAGAAAGATTTCTATCATGTAAAACTTTCTTTAAGTTGTGAAAAATTTCAGATCCCATTTGCATGGCATGTGAAAAATTATCAGCTTTAACAGGCATAACCATAAACTCTTGAAAAGCAATAGGTGCATCAGAATGCGAACCTCCATTAATAATATTCATCATAGGCACAGGAAGTGTGTTCGCTGATACTCCTCCAATATATCTATACAGAGGCAGCCCTAACTCATTAGCTGCAGCTTTAGCTGTAGCCAATGAAACACCTAATATGGCATTAGCTCCCAATCTAGATTTGTTTGGTGTACCATCCAAATCAATCATAATTTGATCAATTTCATTTTGTTCAAAAACAGAAACACCAAGCAATTCTTGTGATATAAGCGTATTTACATTTTCAATTGCATTTTTTACTCCTTTTCCCATATAATTCTTACCACCGTCTCTTAACTCAACAGCTTCGTGCTCACCAGTTGACGCACCAGAGGGCACAGCTGCTCTACCGGAAATTCCGTTTTCCGTTGTAACATCTACTTCAATTGTTGGATTCCCTCTAGAATCAAATATTTGTCTTGCATGAATGTTTATGATAATACTCATTTTAATGAAATTTTTGTTTTATTTATTGGCTAAATTACACAATATGGAGGTGTTTTATTTACAAAGAAGCATATTTATTACGAAAACGATTTCAACTATTAATTTAGGATTACCCGAATTCAAAAAAAATAGATAGTAAAAAAAAACCCACTCCTAAGAGTGGGAAAAATTGCTATGAAAAAGAAAGTGATGTTAGACATCACTAATACAAAAGTAACACTAATTATTAATTCAACAAAAAAAGTATTAAGAAATTAATAACTTTTTTAAAAGAAAAACAATACTATTAGTGAAAATTTAAAGATTTATTAAAATCAGATTAACATATGTAAATTATCGAATGTTTTCTATGAATTGATCAAACAGATAATCTGCATCATTTGGACCAGGACTTGCCTCAGGATGATATTGAACAGAGAAACAATTTTTATTTTTTAATCGAATACCAGCTACTGTATGATCATTTAAATGAACATGGGTAATTTCTATATCTGGATGTATTTCAGTTTCCTCTCTGTTAATGGCAAATCCATGGTTTTGTGAAGTAATTTCTCCTCTACCAGTGAGTAAATTTTTAACTGGATGGTTAATTCCTCTGTGTCCGTTATGCATTTTATAGGTAGATATTCCGTTCGCTAAAGCTATTACCTGATGCCCCAAACAGATACCGAATAAAGGTAAATCTCTTTTAATAATTTCTTTGGCCAACTGTTGAGCTTGTTTAAGTGGCTCTGGATCTCCTGGTCCATTAGAAATAAAATAACCATCTGGATTCCATGAATGTAAATCTTCAAATGTCGAATCGTATGGAAATACTTTTACAAAAGCTCCTCTTTTTACAAAGTTTCTTATAATATTCTTTTTAATACCAATATCTAGTGCTGCTATTTTTAAATCAGAATTTTCATCACCAACAAAATAGGATTCTTTCGTAGAGACTTTAGAAGCCAACTCCAAACCTTCCATAGAAGGAACTTTTGATAATTGATCTTTTAAGCTATTAATATTGTCTATTTCTGTGGAGATAATTGCATTCATAGCTCCATGATCTCTAATATAGGAAACAAGAGCCCTAGTATCTACATCTGAAATAGCTACTAAATTATGTTTTACGAACCAATCTTTAAGGTTCCCACTTGAATCAACTCTAGAGTGTTCAAAACTAAAATTCCTCACAATTAGACCAGAAATCTTTATACCATCGGATTCTACTTCGGAGGTGTTTACACCGTAATTTCCGATATGAGCATTGGTGGTTACCATGATTTGCCCAAAATAAGATGGGTCAGTAAATATCTCCTGATAACCAGTCATTCCTGTATTAAAACAGATTTCTCCAGTTACTGTCCCTTCAATTCCAACAGATTTACCATAAAAAATAGTTCCATCTGCTAATAAAACTAATGCTTTTTTTCGTTGTTGATATTTCATTGAATTCGTATTCTAAGTTTGGTTCTAAAAAATTTTCGTAAAAATAGGAATATTTATTTTTAATTTAATTTTTTATCAAAAAAAAGAGCAGACTAAAATTTAGTCTGCTCTATTTAACATTTATTTTAAAACATTAATTTATTCTTCAGATTTATCTTCCTTGGCAGAATCAACTACTTCGTTTGTAGTTGCAACCTCGTCAGATTTCTTTCTTCTACTTCTACGTGTAGTTTTCTTTGCTTTATTTCCTTTAGGATTGTAGATTTCATTGTAATCAACTAATTCTACCATGGCCATAGGTGCGTTATCACCTTGACGATTTCCTAATTTAATAATACGAATATAACCCCCAGGTCTATCAGCAATTTTTACTGAAATCTCTTTAAAAAGTTCAGTTACTGCATACTTATCTCTTAGGTAACTAAAAACAACTCTTCTATTATGAGTCGTATCTGATTTAGATTTTGTAATTAATGGCTCAACAAATACTCTTAATGCTTTTGCTTTTGCAACAGTAGTATTTATACGCTTATGTTCTATTAAAGAACAAGCCATGTTTGCTAACATTGCTTTTCTATGAGCTGTTTGCCTTCCTAAATGATTAAATTTCTTTCCGTGTCTCATGACGTTTGTTTTATGCTTTCATCTTGCTCAACTCTCTCTGAGGTGCAAATTATGAAAGGTTAATCTCTATCTAATTTATATTTTAC
>Ga0209532_1002796_pt1 | contig 12014 bp, 13 predicted proteins | sample COG_02_FD_184746 | JGI IMG/M metagenome (GOLD analysis project Ga0209532, IMG submission 184746) | Pelagic Microbial community sample from North Sea - COGITO 998_met_02 (SPAdes) (version 2) | ecosystem: Environmental > Aquatic > Marine > Neritic zone/Coastal water | place: Helgoland, sampling... | reverse complement strand
ACTCCCTCTTGGATGATTAAAAGCATTGCAATCTACAAGAATTTTAAGCCGAAGACCAAGTTGTGTAAAGTAATTAATAAAATACCGAAAATTATTCCGGCATTCGTTCGAACTGTTTCAAGGCAGGGTCCATTGCCGTGGATGGTATTGCGTTTTCGCAATAAACGTATCCTGCGGGTTTGATCAGATCCTTTTGATCCACTGTGCCTGCGCGCAGAACCAACCCACCAGGGCGGTTGGTATTGCGGCCCAATGTGGGGGAACCGCATGTGGCGCAGTTGATTTTCGTCATGGTCGAGCCGCTGTCGGATTTGTGTTGGAATTCAAGGGTTTCGCCTTGGATGTCGAAATCGGCGTCTTTGACGAACAGGTTGGTCGAGTAGGCGGCACCTGTGGCCTTGCGGCAGGCATCACAATGGCACGACATGGCGCCCATGATTTCAGTGTCGCCTGTGTAGTTAAGTTGCCCGCAGAGGCAGGAGCCTGTGATTTTGACCATGGTGTGTTCCTTTTGTTTTTAGGAACTTTGCATGGTTGTGGAGGGGGTGCAAGGAATGGCGCTTAACAATCTGCGACTTTGTGTATCTTTGCAATGTACTAACGAATTGTAACGCGTGGCTTTCTTTTGGGACTGTAAGGTTTGTCCGCGCCGATAATTGTTGCCGTAATTTTACATCCCGCCTTTAATTTGTCGTCCATTTCCTGTCGATTATCGTAAAACAAATAATCATTTGCATTCTCGGGTAAGAGATACACGCCGCGATCTGTCGCTATGATCCCACAGTAATGGCCAAGTCCTCGCTGTGGTGTTTCGCTTCGTGTTCTGAACGTGAAACCCGAACGTTTTCTTTGACATGACCGAGACGCATGATTTTCTTTGACGTCGAATGTTTCTTGCCAGCTCCCCCTGAGGTAGCTGGAATGATCTATAGCAAGGATGAGCAAGGCGAAAAATATAATAATAGAAAATGCGAGAGCAAGCCGTAGGGGTTTGGGTAGGGCTTGTGTTCTTTTACCTAAGTCATTTTGATTTGCCATTAATGATTCATCTTAAAATATTATTTCGCTTATAAGCGACTTATGTGAGGAATTTAAGTCGCGGTAAACGTGTGTTGTGCGTAAAATGCATAAACAGATGGAGCTTTGGCTTGCTCATAGATTTCATGCGCATTTCATTGCGCTTCCTTCTGGCTCAATTCGCCCTTGCAAGCATGCCTCCGCCCCCCTAAAAGGGCGTCAGTTTTTCCCATACAGTGGGTGTTTCCGCGTGGATACGCCCCGAACTTAAAGGACATTAAAATGGCGATTACCGAAACTCTGAACGAGGGCCTGAAACGCGGCTATAACATTGTTGTCACGGCTGCTGAATTAGACGCAACTGTTGAAGCAAAGTTAAAAGAAGCTCAGCCTAATATTGAAATCAAAGGTTTCCGTAAGGGCAAAGTTCCGATGGCGATGCTGCGTAAGCAACATGGTGCATCTGTTTTGGGTGAAGCAATGCAAGAAGCTGTTGATGGCGCGATGAATGCACATCTGGAAGCATCTGGCGATCGTCCAGCGGCACAGCCTGAAATGAAAATGACCAACGAAGAGTGGGCAGAAGGCCAAGACGTTGAAGTTGAGGTTTCTTATGAAACGTTGCCAGAAGTTCCTGAAGTTGATTTTTCAAAAATCAAACTGACGCAATTGGTTGTGAAAGCTGAAGAAGCTGACATTACCGAAGCTTTGGATAACTTGGCTGAAACGTCACAAGATTTCTCAGACAAAAAAGCTGGTTCTAAAGCAAAAGATGGCGACCAAGTTGTGATTAACTTCTTGGGCAAAGTTGACGATGTTGCATTCGAAGGCGGTCAAGCAGATGATTACCCGCTAGTTTTGGGTTCAAACAGCTTTATCCCTGGTTTTGAAGAGCAGTTGGTTGGCGCAAAAGCTGGCGACGATGTTGTTGTGAACGTTGATTTCCCAGCCGATTACGGCGCAGAAAACTTGGCCGGTAAAGCTGCTGTGTTTGAATGTAAAGTGAACGCAGTTAAGGGCGCTGTTAAAGCGGAACTTAACGATGAGTTGGCTGAGAAGTTCGGCGCAGAAAACCTTGAAGATCTTAAAGGTAAAATCGCAGAGCGTTTGGAAGAAGAATTCAAAGGTGCATCACGTATCGTTATGAAACGTGACCTAATGGATGAAATGGACAAATTGGTTTCATTTGAATTACCAGAAAGCTTGGTAACTGCAGAAGCTGGTCAAATCGCTCACCAATTGTGGCACGAAGAAAACCCTGACGTTCAGGGCCATGATCACCCAGAAATCGAAACAACAGAAGAGCACACAACATTGGCAACACGCCGCGTTCGTTTGGGTCTGTTGTTGGCAGAAGTTGGCCAAAAAGCAGAGATCACAGTTGCAGATGCTGAAATGCAGCAAGCTGTTATCCAACAAGCACAACAGTACGGTCCAAATGCTCAACAGTTCTTTGAATATGTTCAGAAGAACCCACAGGTTCAGCAACAAATTCGCGCACCTTTGTTCGAAGAAAAGGTTGTTGATCACATTGTAGAATTGGCAACGATGACTGATAATGTTGTGTCTAAAGAAGAACTGCAAAAAGCAGTGGAAGCATTAGACGAAGCGTAAGCGCAACGATAGATTATTAAGAAGGCGTCACAGGAATGTGGCGCCTTTTTTGTGTCTGGAGTTTGGTCAAAAAAAAGCGGCCCCAGTGGAGCCGCTTTGCATTCTAGTATGTTGTTTTTGTTAGAAAGATTTTGAAAGCTTCATGCCAATGGTCATGAGTGTATTGCCGCCAAAGACGATGCCACCGGTTGAAGCGGTCGATGTTGCGGTTTCATATTTCCGCATGCTGACGCCACCTGAGATTGCCGCGCCATTTCCAAGACTGTATTTACCGCCAACTGACAATGTGTTGTTCGTACATGTTGGAGCCAAAAGGCTTACGTCTGCACAGTCGGATGGTGCGTGTGTCAATGTAAGTGAGCCAGAGAATTTTTCTGAAAATTTACGGCCAACACCAATTGAATAAGTTGTGCTGTCGTCGAAGTCAGAAAGCTGGGCATTAAAATAAGTCGAGGACATATAAACTTGGGCTTCTGACCATTTGGCGTGGCGAACCGAACCGAACAGCAATGTGTTTGCCGTGATACCAGATTGGAATTCAAGAAGGAAAACTTCTGGTGTGTTGATTTGCCCAGGACCCGTGTTGAAGCCACCAAGGTTTACCGCAAGTACATCTGTCGCAAAAGAGGCCGCACTTTCGTATGAGGCCGCGACGCGCAATGCGATATCAGGAATTTCGTAAGCAGCACCGAGGATGAAGTTCATGTCAGATGCACTGGCGAGCGCCACATTACCATCAACGGCGAAACCAGCCTCTGCGGTGAGTGGCACGCTTACGTCTGCGGAACCTGAAACGGTTTGATGTTTAACCGCGGCAAATCCGGAAACGCGTTCCGTAATTTGATATTTTGCCATGGCGGTCAAGGCCGTGGCTGATAAGGTCGCGCTTAGTGATGAAAGGCCAGCAACAGCAGGGACAACAGAGCCTACGAATGGTGCATAGTCAATATCCACACCAAAGGGATTATTGCTGAAGCTTAGTGCAACAGACAGCTTATCGTTAAGGTCCGTTTTAAACCCCATCTGAGCGGTATCAAATGGTGAGGCGACTTCCCATCCAGAATTAAAGACAGCACCCCCGCCAACATCTGAAGGTGACACGTCTGGGTCAGTATTTGCGTAGGATAATTCTGCGTAAGTACCTTTTTGGTACAAAAGAGCTGAGTTGAACGTTGCACGATCAAGCCCGCCCGCGAATGCGGCGGTGCCGATCGCGCTGATCGCTATCCCAGCCGTCGTTGTTTTAAGAAGGTTCATGAATATCTCCCGTTATCTGAACTTGGTGCTAACCTAGAGCACTATAAAGTAGACGGTCAAATGATTTGGGACGTTCTGACGTAACGACATTTTGATCTGTGTGGAAATATCACAACTTATGCACAAGATTCACGCAATCCTAACCAAGATAATGCTAAACACGCCTTGAAGCGGGTTGGGGCGTTGACTACAGTCCGATCTGAAATGATAGTTAACAGGCAGGAAGAACATGCGTGATCCTTTAGAAGTTTACAACAATACTTTGGTTCCAATGGTCGTTGAACAAACGGCACGTGGCGAACGTTCATACGATATTTTTTCGCGTTTGCTGAAAGAACGGATTATCTTTGTATCTGGTCCTGTTCATGATGGAATGTCCACATTGATCGTGGCGCAGTTGCTGTTTCTTGAGGCGGAAAACCCCAAGAAAGACATTGCGATGTATATCAACAGCCCAGGTGGCGTTGTGACGTCTGGTATGGCGATTTATGACACCATGCAATACATCCGCCCCAAGGTTTCAACGTTGTGTGTTGGTCAAGCGGCATCGATGGGTTCATTGTTGTTGGCGTCTGGTGAAAAAGGCATGCGTTTTGCGTTGCCAAATGCACGCGTCATGGTTCACCAGCCTTCGGGTGGTTTTTCAGGGCAGGCATCTGATATTGCGCTGCACGCCAAAGAGATTTTGGAACTGAAAGATCGTTTGAATAAGATTTACGTAAAACATTGTGATCAAAAGTTGAAAACAGTGGAAAATGCGCTGGATCGCGATAATTTTATGACCGCGGAAGATGCAAAAGAATGGGGTCTTATCGACGAAATTGTACAAAAACGTACGGTAGACGAAGAATAAGAACGTTTTTTCAAGGGTTTATTCATTCCTTGATGTCAATAATTGTCGTGTTGCGCCAATGTGCGTAGCACGACTTTTTATAATATCGCCATTGTCCTTGCTTGGTTTCTGAAATAACCTGTGGGCAGTTGTCGAAATCCAAACGAATTGCGGAGCAATATATGTCCAACGCCAAAGATACTGATGCAAAGAATACGCTGTATTGCTCTTTCTGCGGAAAGAGCCAGCATGAGGTACGTAAGTTAATTGCTGGTCCGACTGTTTTCATTTGCGATGAATGTGTCGAATTATGCATGGATATCATCCGTGAAGAGGCAAAAGCTGGCGTTGTGAAATCTGGCGATGCCATGCCAACACCTGCAGAAATCTGTGGTGTTTTGGATGATTATGTTATTGGCCAAGACGTTGCAAAACGTGTTTTGTCAGTTGCCGTTCACAACCATTACAAGCGTTTAGACCACGCTGAATCTGGCAGTGAAATTGAATTGTCAAAATCTAATATCTTGCTGGTTGGCCCGACGGGCTGTGGTAAGACATTGTTGGCGCAAACTTTGGCGCGTATTTTGGATGTGCCGTTCACGATGGCAGATGCCACGACATTGACCGAAGCGGGATATGTTGGCGAAGATGTTGAAAACATCATTCTTAAATTGCTGCAAGCGTCTGAATATAATGTAGAGCGCGCGCAACGTGGTATCGTATATATTGACGAAGTCGATAAAATTACGCGTAAGTCTGACAACCCGTCAATCACACGTGATGTATCCGGTGAAGGTGTTCAACAAGCGTTGCTGAAAATTATGGAAGGGACGGTTGCATCTGTTCCACCACAAGGCGGCCGTAAGCATCCGCAACAAGAGTTCTTGCAAGTCGATACAACAAACATCTTGTTCATCTGTGGCGGTGCTTTTGCTGGCCTAGATCGTATCATTGGTCAACGTGGCAAAGGGTCGGGCATTGGTTTTGGTGCTGATGTTAAAGACGAGGAAGCACGCGGCATCGGTGAGATTTTCACAGAGATGGAACCAGAGGATTTGTTGAAATTCGGTTTGATCCCTGAATTTGTTGGTCGTTTACCTGTATTGGCGACGCTGACTGATCTGGATGAAGATGCCTTGGTTACAATTTTGTCGGAACCAAAAAATGCATTGGTGAAACAGTATCAAACACTGTTCGCATTAGAAGATGCACAACTGACATTTACAGATGACGCACTACGAGCAATTGCCCGACGCGCCATAGGTCGTAAAACGGGTGCTCGTGGTCTGCGTTCCATTTTGGAAGACATTTTGTTAGACACGATGTTTGATTTACCAAGCCTTGAAAATGTTCAAGAGGTTGTGGTGAACGAAGATGCTGTTTCGCGCGAAGGTGAACCATTGATTGTTTATGCAGACAAAGTTGAAGAGGCATCTGCAAGTTAATTGAATTGATTGGTGCCGGCGCAAATTGCTGGCATCGCGACAATGCGATCACCGCCTAAATATATATGTGACGTTTCGTGGGCTAGACCTTTAATTAGGTTTCCTGCATAACGTGATTGTAAGAAAACCAAGGGTTATATGATGGATTTTTTAAAGAGTTTGTTCACATGGTGGAACTCGCAAACATTGAATACACGTTTTCACACGTGGCGCCACGGTGTGCGTGTTGGCGATGATGAGCAAGGCAACGTTTATTATGAAACACGCGACGCGAAACGTCGTTGGGTGATTTTCAATGGCGAAGCAGAAGCATCACGTGTAAATGCCGATTGGCATGGTTGGTTGCATCATACTTTCAAAGAAACACCATCAAAAAAACCATTGGCGCATAAAACGTGGGAAAAACCGCATCAGGAAAACTTGACCGGAACAACCATGGCTTATGCCCCCGCAGGCAGCTTGCGCGCGGTTAAGCCAGTTAGCCATTCTGATTATGAAGCTTGGCAGCCAGAATAGGGGCCAAAATGTCCAATTCAAAAACTGAAACAGCCGTTGGTGGCGCCGTTCTGGTGACAGCGATCGTGTTTTTGGCGTTCATTTTAAACACGTCTGGTGGCAGCGGTGGTTCAACAGGATTGAACCTTAAGGCATCTTTTAGATCAGCTGACGGCATTACGACGGGTACGGACGTTCGCATGGCTGGTGTTAAAATCGGTTCTGTAACTGCGCTTCGGCTTGATCCAGAGAGTTTTCGCGCGGAACTTACGTTGGCACTGCGTGATGATCTGAAAATTCCAGACGACAGTGGTGTTGCGGTCAGCCAAGAAGGTTTGCTGGGCGGATCCTTTGTTGAAGTTATTCCCGGTGGATCTGATTTCGCGATGAAAAATGGATCAGAATTTTTGGATACTCAAGGATCAGTCAGTTTGGTGTCATTGTTGTTGAAATTCGTTTCGGGAACAAATTGATGCGCGGGTTGACGTTGATATTTTGTTTGTTGGCCAGCGCGTCAACTGCGCAAATTTCGGTCAAAACAACTGATGGTGCAGGGGTTGTTTTACGCAGCCTTGATCGAATTTCGGGTCAGGTTTTAGATTTCGAAGTGAAAAATGGCCAAAATTTCGAGCGTGGTAAAATCCGCGTAGAAGTGCGTGAATGTCGTTACCCCAAGGGTGCGATTGATCGTGATGCGTTTGCCTTTTTGACCATCCATGACAGGAATAATGAACGCCCTGCATTTGATGGATGGATGATGGCCAGCAGTCCAGCATTATCAGCACTGGAACATCCGCGTTATGATGTTTGGGTTCTTAGATGCCTTGCACCAACTTAAAACTGGGCTTGGTTTACCAACGCTTTTTCCAACAACTTTAAATATTCCGTTTGCGGAATCTCTATTACGCCAAGGCTTTGGATATGTGGGTTTTGGAACTGTGTATCGAACAGTGTGAAACCAGCATTTGATAAGTGATCAACCAAATAGGCCAACGCAATTTTTGATGCGTTCGGCGCGTGTGAAAACATGCTTTCGCCAAAAAATGCGGTGCCCAATGTAACGCCGTAAACACCGCCGATAAGTTGATTATCTCTGTTTATCTCTATGGAATGGGCGAACCCTTTGGCGTGTAGCTGTTGGTAGAGGTCTAAAATGGTGCCGTTAATCCATGTTTCGTCGCGATCAGCGCAACCACGCACAACGTTTGCGAACTGTGTGTCGTAAGTGATCGTGTAGTCGTGTTTACGCATTGCGCGTTTCAAAGATCGTGATGCATGAAAACCATCAAGGGGCATGATGCCGCGTATTTCGGGTTGAACCCAATAGACGTCATCGGCATCTGCGCTGTCCGCCATCGGAAAAACGCCGCTGGCATAACCGCGCAATAAAATTTCAAGAGTAAGGGGGGAATTAGCGGGCATTCAATACCCGCCAAAGTTTAGGTTTGTGCCTGTTTGTCCAGCCATTTTTCCAACCAGTGGATATCGTAATTGCCGGTTTGAACATCTTCTTCATCTAACAGGGCATGGAACAATGGAATTGTGGTTTCGACACCATCAATCACAAGTTCGCCCAAAGCACGATGTAAACGCGCCAATGCTGCGGGGCGGGATGTGCCCGACACGATCAATTTTCCGATCAAGCTGTCGTAATATGGTGGAATTGAATATCCATCATACAACGCGCTGTCCATGCGAACGCCCAAGCCACCGGGTGCGTGGTAGGTCGTTATTTTACCAGGGCAGGGTGTAAAGTTAGGCAGTTTTTCAGCGTTAATACGAACCTCGATAGAGTGACCTTTGATTTCAAGCTCTTCTTGCTTGAATGTCATCTCTTCACCTGCGGCAACGCGCAATTGTTCTTTCACCAAATCAACGCGGAAGATGGTTTCGGTTACAGGGTGTTCCACCTGCAAGCGTGTGTTCATTTCGATAAAGAAAAATTCGCCATCTTCGTACAAGAATTCAATCGTACCAGCACCGGAATACCCAATGTCAGCAACAGCTTCGGCGCATGTAGTGCCGATTTGGTCGCGTAATTCGGGCGTGATTGAAGGGCCTGGTGCTTCTTCGAATACTTTTTGGTGACGACGTTGTAAGGAACAATCGCGTTCACCTAGGTGAACTGCGCGCCCCTTGCCATCACCGAAAACTTGGACTTCGATGTGACGTGGTTTTTGAAGGTATTTTTCAATGTAAACTTCGTCATTCCCAAATGCTGCTTTGGATTCTGAGCGTGCAGAACCAAATGCTTCGTCTAGGTCAGCTTTTGTCAGCGCCAATTTCATGCCGCGTCCACCGCCACCAGCGGTGGCTTTGACGATCACTGGGAAACCCATTTCGTCAGAAACACGATGCGCTTCTTCAAGCGTTGGAACGCCGCCTGGCGATCCTGGAACACAAGGTACGCCCAAATTGATCATTGTCTCTTTGGCTGTAATCTTGTCACCCATCATGCGGATATGTTCCGCACTTGGGCCGATGAATGTGATGCCGTGATCTTCTAAAACTTGGACGAAGGCCGCGTTTTCAGACATGAAACCGTAACCAGGATGCACGGCTTCGGCGCCAGTGATTTCGCACGCCGCAATGATGGCCGCAACATTTAGATAACTGTCGGTACTGGACGGTGGTCCGATACAGACGCTTTCGTCTGCCATACGCACGTGCATAGCATCGGTGTCAGCGGTAGAGTGTACCGCAACAGTCGCTACGCCCAACTCTTTGCAGGCGCGGATCACACGCAGGGCAATTTCACCACGGTTCGCAATTAGAACTTTGGAAAACATGAGTTTCTCTCCGCTCTAATTATTCGATGATAATCAGCGGTGAGCCGAATTCAACAGGGGTTCCGTCTTCGACCAAAATGCGTGAGACCTTGCCAGATTTTGGTGCTGGGATTTGGTTCATTGTTTTCATCGCTTCGATGATCAAAATTGTTTGACCTTCTGAAACGGTAGCACCGACCGAGATAAATGGGGCAGTGCCCGGTTCGGCTTGCATGTAAACTGTGCCGACCATTGGTGATGTTACTGCACCTGGGTGGCTTGTTGGATCATCACTTGGTGCTGCTGGTGCTGATGTATCGGCTGCTGCGACTGGCGCAACAGGTGCAGGTGCGGCAGCGGCCATAACGGGGGCAGCAGACGCGGCAACAGGTGCAAATGCCCGTGTTACGCGTACATCAAGTGTGCTGTCGCCGCCATATTCGCGCTTTACACGGACTTCGGCCAAATCACTGTTTGTCAGAACTTCTGCAAGTGCCTGAATGAAATTAATATCTGTATCTTGATCTTTTTTAGTCATATGTCCCTCAACTTACTGCTGGGTATTGCCCCGATGGATTTTTTATAGGCTATTTGGCCCTGTGTGAAAAGGCTGTTCGTGACGTTGTGTCACTTGACCTTAGCGTTTCTTCTTTTTGTTAAATTTTCGTGCGTAAACCAAAATATCCTGTGCCTTCAACCACCCTGTTGAACCAGACGGCAGTAATGTTTGGGCACGTGTTGCATGCGTACTTGCCAGTTTAAAATTTCCTTGCAAAGCATATCGTTCGGCGGTGACGACTGATGCCCAGCCGTTTTGCTTATTTTTGGCATAAGCCAGTGCAAGTTCCCGTAACATGCGACTGTCGCGCGGATCTTTTGCATAGGCGGATTTTAGAGTTTTAAGAGCGGATTTATAATCACCAACCGCATTCAGCGCACGTCCAAGGCCTGCAAGAATTTGAGATTCTCTGGGGGCCAATTGCACCGCGCGGCGATACGCGCGTACGGCACCAGCGGCATTCCCATTTTCCAGTAAAAATTGGCCGTTTAGCTCGTTGTAATATGGGTCATTAGGCCAGTTTTTAAGCAACAACGCAATTTCGCGCGCCGCATTTTTCGCATCCGGTTTGTGGTGATATGCAATGGCACGCGTATAAATTGCGATTTCTGATTTGTCTTTTTTGCCGACTTTGCGTAGCACGGATTTTGGATTTCCAGTAAAGCCAATGAATTTGGCACGCATGCGATCATACCAGTAGGCCGCATTTTCCGCTTGTTTGCTGGGGCGAGGTTTATAGGCGGCGACAAAGCCGCGAATAGAGGCCATTCGTTGCGCCGTTAATGGGTGCGTTTGTGCATAGGGATCGCGTCGGTGAGCGCTTAAGAGGTTCTGTCCTTCAAACACTTTTAAAACTTCTAATGCGGCCTTGGGGTGAATGCCTGCGTTTTGCATATAACGTATGCCAGATTGGTCTGCGCTTGCCTCTTGGGAACGTGTGTGGGTAAGGAATTTTCGGTTTGCTGTACTGGTTGCACCTGCAATAACACCCGCACCAGCGCCCGCATCACCCGATGCCGCGCCGACTGCTGCGCCCAAAAGAACACCTAAACCTGCTGCTGTTCTGGCTTGGGATGCGCCTGCAATGCGTTGTGCCAAGTGCCCACCAGTTATGTGTCCGATTTCATGCGCCAAAACAGACTGAAGTTGTTCGACAGATTTCATCCGTGTCACAAGGCCATAGTTAATAAAAATGTTGCGACCACCTGCAACAAACGCATTCATGGAACGATCATTCACAACCAAAATCTGAACGCTTCCGCCATCAATACCAGCACTGTTCAACAAAGGCTGCGCAATAAGGCGAAGTGAGCGTTCTATTTCTGCATCTCGCAAAAGACCCTGTGCGTGAACGGTTGAGGCAGCAAGCGTTAGGGTGATCACCAATGACGTAACAAGTTTTTGTTTCATTGGGTTAGGTTGCAAGGAAAGAGAAGGGGCGTCCAGTCCTTTTGTGTGGACGGCAAGATCACGCGCAAAAAAAAGAGCCCGCGAAATGCGAGCCCTTAATTTTTTAATATTCAATCGGTTAAGAGCGCGACCACCAGCCGCGACGCTTTGGTTTCGCAGATACTTCTGGTTCTGGTGTGACGACGGCCTGTTCAACAGGTGCTGTTTCAATTGGGACCTCTACAACAGTTTCAACGACAGGTGCCTCTTGGGCTGGTTCAGCGGCTTTTTTGGCTGCACGTTTACGTGGCGCAGGCTTTTTCGCTGGTCCCTCTGTTGCCGTGGGCTCTGCAACGACTTCGGCTACAGTGTCTTTTGGCTTTGCCTTGGCGCGGGTGCGCTTTGGTTTTGTCGTTTCTTCTGTTGCTTCTGGTTCGGCTGCTGCTTTTGCTTTGTCAGCCTCGATTTCAGCTTTGGTCCGACGCTTACGGCGCTTAGGCTTTGGTGCTTCTTCCTCAGCGGCGTTCACAACGGGCTCTTCACTTTGAACCTCTGTTGTAACCGCTTCTTCTGCCTGCACCTTTGGTTTGCGTGTGCGTGTACGTGATTTCTTAGGTGCTTCTTCAGGTTTGTCAGCA
>Ga0209532_1002793_pt1 | contig 12031 bp, 11 predicted proteins | sample COG_02_FD_184746 | JGI IMG/M metagenome (GOLD analysis project Ga0209532, IMG submission 184746) | Pelagic Microbial community sample from North Sea - COGITO 998_met_02 (SPAdes) (version 2) | ecosystem: Environmental > Aquatic > Marine > Neritic zone/Coastal water | place: Helgoland, sampling... | reverse complement strand
TCCATTCATTAAAACCACCAATATTATAAGTGACTCCTAATTTTCCTTTATGAAAAATAACATCAATTGCTCTAGCGTGATCATTTACAAACAGCCAATCACGTATATTTTCTCCTTTCCCATACACAGGTAACGGTTTGTTATTTACAATGTTGTTTATAAATAACGGAATTAGTTTTTCTGGAAATTGATACGAACCATAATTATTGGAGCAATTAGATATAACGGTTGGCATTCCATAGGTATCCGCAAACGCTCTTACAAAATGATCTGAAGACGCTTTAGAAGCTGAATAAGGAGAATGTGGATCATAAGCTGTTTCTTCTGTAAAGAAACCTTCCTCTGCTAATGATCCATACACTTCGTCTGTAGACACATGATAAAATAAATGATTAGAAAAATTACCATCCCAATGTTCTTTTGCAGCTTGTAATAAACTTAAAGTTCCCATCACGTTAGTCTGTGCAAATGAGAACGGATCTTTAATAGAACGGTCTACATGAGATTCAGCTGCTAAATGAATTACATCTGTAATGCTACATTCTTTAAAAAGCGTTTTCATTCTTTCAAAATCACAAATGTCTTCTTTAAGAAAAGAATAACTTTTATAATGTTCAACATCTCTTAAGTTTTCTAAATTTCCTGCATAAGTTAATTTATCAAGATTGAATATATTATAAGCAGGATAATTTTCTAAAAATAAGCGAACTACATGTGAACCTATAAAACCTGCTCCTCCTGTAATTAAAATATTTTTCATATGTTTTTTTTTAATTCGAGTTTAATTTCTCAATAAATTTTTCTAGCGAATCTCTCCAGTAAGGGGGTTCAATATTAAAATCTATTTTTATTTTTGATTTATTCAATACCGAATAGTGAGGTCTTTTTACTGAAGTCGAATAATCTTTTGTTTCTATTGGTATTACTTTACAGTCAAGTGATCCCAAATCCATAATAGCCTTCGCAAAATCATACCAGGAAGCTACTCCTTCATTTGAGTAATGATAAATTTTCCCATTGTTACTTATATTTGCTATACTTTCATCCGACAAAATATCCAAACACGTTTTAGCCAAATCTCTCGCATTAGTAGGTGTACCAACTTGGTCAAAAATCACACCTAGTTCATCTCTTTCATTGCCTAGTCTTAGCATAGTTTTAACAAAATTATTACCATGGACTGAGTATAACCACGACGTTCGTATCACTATCCCTTCAATATCAGAATTAATAACGGCTAATTCACCTTTTCTTTTTGTATTTCCGTATACACCGACTGGGTTTACCTCATCCGATTCCTGATAGGGTAAAAAATGATCGCCATTAAATACATAGTCTGTTGAAATATGAATTAACTTCCCACTAACTTTTTGTAATGCTTTTACAATATTAGAGACCCCTTCTGCATTTACTTTTTTTGCAATAGCCTCATCTTTCTCTGCCTTGTCTACTGCAGTATATGCGGCGCAATTGATAACAGCAGTAATATTATTTTTGATTATAAAGTTTTGAAATTCATCAAAATTACAAATATCTAAATCGGGTAAGTCTTTGAAGATAAAATTTACAGCTTCATATGAAACTGAAAGCTCTCTTATTTCTGATCCTAGTTGTCCGTTTGATCCCGTAATTAATATATTCATTATTTAGAAATTAAAAGGGTTTTCGAATTCAGACAAAAAAGGTAGGGTTTTATCTTTTCCGGAAATAAGTACATCATTTTCTTCTAGGCCCCAATTGATATTTAAATTTGTATCATTCCATCGAATTCCAGCATCATATTCTGGTGCATAATCGTTATCTACTTTGTAAGCAAAAACAGCAGTTTCACTCAATACAGAAAATCCATGAGCGAATCCTCTAGGGACAAATAATTGCTTTTTATTTTCTCCTGACAACTCCACTGCAATGTGTTTTCCATAAGTTGGAGACCCTTTTCTAATGTCTACAGCGACATCTAGCACATTTCCTTCTACACAACGCACTAGTTTTGCTTGATGAAAAGGTGGTTTTTGAAAATGTAATCCTCTAAGAACTCCTTTTGATGATTTAGATTCATTGTCTTGTACAAATTTAACTGGGTAAATAATTTCTTCAAATTTCTTTAAATTAAAAGATTCTAAAAAATAGCCTCTTTCATCCTCAAAAACAAAAGGCTCAATAATATAAATATCTGGAATTTCAGTCTTAATAAACTTCATTTTTCTTTACTAATTTTAATAAATATTGACCATAGTAATTTTTTTGGAGAGGTTCTGCTAATTTTCGTAATTGATGAACATCAATATACTTCATATAGAATGCAATCTCTTCCAAACAAGCAACTTTTAAGCCTTGTCGCTTTTCTATGGTTTCAACAAACTGACCTGCTTCCAATAAAGAGTCATGAGTACCTGTATCCAGCCATGCAAAACCCCTACCCATAAGTTGAACTTTTAAATCTTTATTTTCAAGAAATTGTTGATTCACGGTAGTGATTTCGAGTTCGCCTCTGTAAGAAGGTTCAATATTTTTTGCAATTTCAACCACTTCATTGGTGTAAAAATATAAACCAACAACTGCATAATTAGATTTTGGCTTTTGTGGTTTCTCTTCAATAGATGTGACAGTTCCATCATGATCAAATTCTGCTACTCCATATCTTTCTGGATCATTCACATAATAGCCAAATACAGTTGACTTCTGATTTTTTTCCACATTTTCCTTAGCTGCTTTCAATATTTCAGACAAACCATGACCATAAAAAATATTATCTCCTAAAACCAAACAAACACTATCGTTACCGATAAATTCTTCCCCCAAAATAAAGGCTTGCGCCAAACCATCTGGACTAGGTTGTTCTTTATAACTTAATTGAATTCCTAAATCTTCACCCGAACCTAATAATTTTTTGAAATTTGGTAAATCTTCTGGTGTTGAAATAATCAAAATTTCTTGAATACCTGCCAACATTAATACCGACAAAGGATAGTAAATCATCGGCTTGTCATATACTGGTAATAACTGTTTAGACACCACTTTTGTAATAGGGTACAATCTTGTTCCACTTCCTCCTGCTAAAATAATTCCTTTCATTATAATTTATATTTTAATTCTTTTAAGCAAGGGTTTAAGATATAACCTACTTTTTCAATAAATTCTATATTTTCTTTGTTTCTCCACTTATAGGAATTATTCTTTTTTATCATTTGATTCGCATAATCAATAACTTCTTGAGAATATTTTAAAGAAGTTCTTGAAAAAATATCTTTCAGATGTTTTTCAGGCGATTTAAGAAAATCTTCATATTTGAAAGTAATAACTCTTTCAGATGATATTTTATCAAAATCCTTTAAAGATTTTTCAGTACATTGTTTCCATTGAAAAGCACAAGCTTCTTCTACCGATTTTTTTGAATATTTTATAATTTCAGGGGATATTGGTCCCCATTTTTTTAATTTTTCAGGAATGAATTGCTGAATAATAAATTGCCTCAAAAAATCACATATATAGTATGGTAAATCTTTTAAAGGTAGATCATTTAAGCTAAATCTTCTTGAATAAGCAGATTTATCATGGGGCTCAGTCCATTTTTTATAAGCAGACAATGCAACATCTCGTCCATCACGAATAATATTTATAAAAATAGCATCAGGATACACTTCGTTGATAAATGAAATTCTAAAGCAATTACTTGGAGTTTTCTCCATAAATCTTTTTTTTTGAAAAGTATACTGGTATTTTAAAAACTTTCTTCTAATATATTCTGCAACCAGATCAGTAGCTTCAGAGGCCTCCCTTATGTCATTATTAATATTTGGGTTTCTATATTTCCAAATATATTTAGGTTCTACCCAATATGCAATATTTGGATGTTTGGATAAGATTTTTCCAAGTATTGTTGTCCCACTCCTTGCTGAGCCAATAATAATTATTGGGTTTAAATCCTGCTTTGGATTATCATTATTTAACATAATTCCCAAAGTTTTTTATATAATATCAGATGCTCTTCTGCCATTTTTTTCCAAGAAAATTGTTTTGCATTTTGAAGCCCTAATTTAATATATTTATCTCTTAAAATATTGTTTTCAAGCAATTTTATTGCATTTGATATACCAATTGAACTAAGATTATCAAGTAGTATTCCGGAGTCTCCAATAATCTCAGGTAAAGAAGATCTGTTTGCAGCAATAATAGGACATCCTGCACTTTGTGCTTCAATTACTGGTATTCCAAATCCTTCATAGCTAGATGGATATACCAAACAAAATGCTTGATTATACAATAGATTTAATTCTTGATTACTTACTTGTTCGTAATGTAAATAACGTTTTTTACTAATTTTTGATAATAATTTAATCTCTTCATCTTTCAATTTTCCTCCCCCAACTAATTTTAAATTTAAATTATTATTTTTTTCTAACGCTTCTACTAAAATTTTGAAGTTTTTATATCGATTACGTTTACCTACAAACAAGACAAACTTTTCAGAACTTTTTTCGTAATTAACTTGACGAAAAATATCAGATTTTCCATTATTAATGATGTGAATTTTTGACTCTTCAAGCTCAGGAATAAACTTCAACAAATCCTGCCTAGTATTTTGAGATATACAAACAATAGCATTAGCATTTTTTATACTTTTTTTCATTAAGAACCACCTTAAGGTCTTCTTTACATAATTAGGGTTGAATTTCTTATCAATAAAGTCGTGCACTGTAATAATGTTAATTGCTTTTTTATTTGTACATATTCTATAAACAGATGAATGGAAAATGAATTTTTCTTTATAAAATTCATTTACATTCGATAATCGTTCTAATTTGGGATAACATGAATTATTTTTTTTTAACTTAGTTTTGTTAAGGTTCAGTTTATTATTAAAAATATTCTTATTATTCCATTCTAGATATTTATATATGTACTTTTCAGGGATATTATTAAGAAGTCCTGCCCAGACTGCAGAAACTCCTCCAGCAGTTTGAAGGGAAAATGCTAAATTATCAAAAATTATTTTCATTAATTTAATCTATTTTGAGAGTTGTCATAATTATATTTAATAAGAAAAAATAAAAACCAAAAAATAAAAGATATAACTCCATTTCTTAGATTCAGTTCAAGGTTTATAAGTGTTACAAATAAAATTAGAAACGTATATTTAGAATATGTATCTACATTTTTAGTTTTAAAAATTTGATAAAATAAATACATCATTAAAGCTAATATACAAACTAAACCTATTAAACCTGTTTCAACTAAATAAGATAAAAAAAAATTATGAGGCGAACTAGTTTTGCCTTCAACTGCTTTAGCTTTTGAAAGTAAAGCTCTTTGAAGGGGGACTAAATTGTTACCTGCTCCCAAAGCAATGGAGTTTTTTTTGTATATGTCAAGTGTTTCAGTCCATTTAGAGTCTCTATTTGAGGTCACATTTTCTGCAGCAAAACGTAATTCAATAATATCTAATACACTGAATTTTTTGTTTAAAGAATTTAAACCAAATAACAGCAAAAAAATAAAAAAATAAAACTTTAATGATAAAAACAAAGTTTTAACTTTTTTTATATATACTATGAATATAACCAGCACAAAACTAAGAATTGGACCCCTTGATAATGTTAAAAGTGTCACTAAAAATGTAGTAATAAGTATTGTTTTTTTTAAAGTTTTATTTTTAAAAAGCAATAATAAAATCCCACTCATCATTAGTATAAAATATCCGGTTGCAATTGGAGAGCCAATCGATGTGCCTATTCGATATATACCGCCTGCATCTTTCAAGCTGGTTGAGGTTTCTATTTGAATAAGCCCAGTTGGAACTAAAAATTGTTGAGCAGCAACATAAAAAAAATAAAACAGTACCACATATCTTATAATTTTTAAATGGTTTACTTTTAATTTTATTAAGCAAAATAAAATTCCATAGAAATAAAAATCTAAAGAGATAAAAAAATTAGAAATCCAATTAGGATTATTATTTCCAAGTGCAGAAATAAATGAAGTAAAGACTCCAAATGATAAAAGAATTAAAATTATACCCTTTACTTTACCATTTTTTTTCTTTAAATAAAAAATTTTAAATATAATCAGTAAATAAAATAATTCTGTGTAATAAAAACTTACTCCGTTAAGGTTAAAAGAAAAATTACTTTCTATTCCCCAAGGAAAAGTCCATTGGAGTACAGGTGTAGCAAATAAAAGTAAAATAAATATAGCATCTAATAAAAAAATTTTATTGATTTTTGAGCCCATAGTCTAACATTATAATGATTCTATTTCATCGTGAAAGATATTAGAAATTCTGTTCCAATCTTTTTCTTTCAAATCTATGCAATAATTAGTAGTCTTATTTTTGATAGCCTTACTTAATTGACTAACAAATGATTTTGTGTCATAAGTTACCGAAATATTTAATTTTTCAAGTTCATCAATATCGTGATATGAAATTATAGGTTTTTTTGCAGCAATAGCTTGATAATATTTAGCAGTGACACCCCATGGCCTTGATTTATACCAGTTTCTTGGATTAGGAACAATTATAACATCTGCATTAGTTACCCAGTTGGGCACTAGTTCTCTATCTATTCCTTTTATATAATAGAGATTTTTTAAAAGTTGGTATTTTTTTCTAAATGAGATTGGAATACTTAAAGGGCAAACGATAATAAAGTTAATGTGCTTTGCTAATTTTGCTGAATCTAAAATCATATTCCAATCAATTGGTCTAGCTCCAACATAAAGAGCAGTATTTGGAATTTTTAATTCTATAGGTTTAGGATATTGTTTTTGATATAAATTAACGTCTACTCCGTTAGAAAGTATTTTAAAATTTACTTTTTCATCAAAATATGGAAATTGTTTTTTATATAAATTATATCCCTTTTTGTTAACTAGAAAAACAATATCTGCTTTAGCTAGCATATTAAATTCATACTTCTTCAATCTCTTTCCATATTTAAAAGCAACTAATGGATCAGAGGGTCTATATATAATTTTACTTTTAGGAAACAAATCTTTAATAGTATCCAAAAGCAATACCGATGAAGTTGACTCAAAAACAAAATAGGGAGTGTCAGAAAAATTTAATTTAGCATATTTTTTAAAACTAGGTATTGTTATCCTTTCAAAAAAATTTAATAATCCAGAAGGGAAATAATGTACAAATCTGACGGGTATTGGTAAACCTATGGAAATTATTGTTTTATTAGACAAAATTGAATTTTTATACCTAAAATCAATACCACTAATTTGTTTTATAATTGTCCGATAATTAAATGTTTCTGAATTTTTGAAAAATGCCCAAAAGTTTCTCGGATAGGAGAAAAAAATTGTTTCATATCCATTTTTTACTGAATATTCAGCAAACTTATGAAAGCCCCCCTGACGTTTTGATTCCCAATTATGGAATGTAAAATAAACTATTTTTTTTTTCAAATTGTTTGATATTTTTCAAAAACTAAACTTTAATAATAGTAAGAAGCAGTTTTATTTGTTATTTCATTTATTATTCTAATTTGATCTTTAGAAAAAGCTTTTTCAAAATCATTTATTGTCTTTAAGTTTCTTTTTTTAATTTTTGAAACATTTTCTTTTTGTATAATTTCATTCTTGCCATTGGTATATTTTTTTATTTTTTTTATGTGATTTTGTTTATATTCTAATCCAAGACTATTATAAATTGAACCTATCTTCTCAATTGGATTCTCAATTAAATCTTCTTGTAGGGAAATTTTAACTTTGTTGGGATACTTTTTTTTGAGTGAGTGAGCATATTCATAAATTATGTTCCAATGAATTGCAGCTTTAGCTATTTTATCGTCATAACTTAAACTGATTTTTTTTAAATGTGGGGATAATATTTCTTGTTTTAGATCATCTTGAGTTAGCCACCAATCAAAATTAAAATCCCAGCATAAATTTAATCTTGACTTAATTATAGACCCTGGGTTTCTAACACAAATAATTACTTCAAAATCAAATTCTTGTATTAGCAATTCAGAAAGAAAAATTGCTATTGGATCTTTAATTAGTAAAAAATCATGACTAAAAACTTTGGCTTTAAGTTTTGTGATAAAATACTTAATTCGTGTTCTATTGATACCAGCATTTTTAATTAATGATTCTAAATAAGTATCATTTCTAGAATTTCTAATAGATCCCTTTAGGTTTTTTAAGGCAATAGTTTCCATTATAACGTTTAAAAGATAATTTTTCTTTCTATTAGATGAAGATTTTCCCCAATAAGGATAATAATATTTTAAACCTTCTCTAAAATTTGAATTGAATGGCTCCCAAACATATAAAACTTTATTTGAGAGATTTAACATTTCACCTAAAAAAGTAGTTCCACTTCTGGGAGCTCCTGTAATTAAAATTTTTTTCATGCCTTAATTATATGTTTATCCTTGTTATTAAAATATATTTTAATAGTAGGATATAAAAATTGTAATCGTTTAAAAACCCCAAATTGCACTTTTTTATTTATGTTCTTATTTCCAAAAAATAAAATTAAAAATAAATCAATTAATCCCCTTGTAAGATTATATTTTATTCTTGAGATTGCTAGTAAAATTCTAATTTCTAAATTCCTTTGTATTATTTCATGATTAAATACTTTTTCTTTCTGAGGTCTTTCATGAAAACCAATAACATTCTTTACAATTCCAATCCTTTTGTTGAAACTTATATACCTTCTACAAAACTCTATATCTTCTCCGTAATGCTTAAAGCATTCATTAAATAGACCATAAGAAATTAAATTTTTTGTTTTAATAAGCCAAATAGCAGCATTTACGAATTTTACCTCTCTTATTGTCTCATTAAAATCTTTTCCATTTTCGTAATAATTTTGAAATTTAAAATCAAGAGCTTTTTTGTTGAAAAATTGCATAGGACTAAGAATTGAAAACTCAGGACAATTATTTGAATTTAATATTAAAAGTTTAATTGTATCCTTTTCAACCCAAGCATCCTGGTTTAACAAAAAAACATAATCAGAACCTTCAGAAATGGCTTTCCTTAAACCTAAATTATTTGCTTTACCAAACCCTAAGTTTTGGCCAGCTTCAATAAGTTCAACCTTATTAAATTCTTTCTTTATTATTTCAGTCGTATTATCTGTTGAATTATTATCTATTACCAAGATATTTGAAATAATACTTGAATCTGTTACACTCTGCAAGCACTTCTTAATCCAAGGTGAGCCATTGTATGTTACTATTATTGTATATATTTTCATTGTTATTTTTTAATTAGCAATTGTTTAGAACTATATTATTTTTTTCATTATTGTAGATATGCTAATAATGTCTAAATTATTTAGATTTACTTGTCATGTGGAAGTTTTTGGATACATGTATTGAATTAATAAAATTGGAGTAATTATGTTGTAATGTCTCAATCTTTAAAACTTAATACATATTAAATTATTTTACAACCTTCTAAATAACGTACGGATTTTTGGATATTTAAGCTCATTTCTTTTGTCTTTAAATTGATAATTAAAAAAATCAATATCGTTTGAATATTTTTCTCTAATCAGTTCGATTTCATTATCAGAATAAAAATGGGAATAGTGAGAAAATCTTTTTTTACCTTTCTTGTCGTGTGGAAGCAACTCTGATGGTAAATTTAATTTATTTGACAATTCTTTAAATTCGTCTTTAATGTTTTCAAAACGGATTATTTTATCAACTACTATTTTACCGTTTAAACTGATAAAATCTTTTTGACTCATTAGATGATCTCCTCTATATTGTTTAATGCTTGAATCATTAAGAATATCTTTAAACCTTCCTGAAGAGTTTAAATAATCATTGAAAGTGCTTTTAAACATGTAGTTTCTGTTCATCCACAAATAATCAGAAAGTGATTTTGACCAAGGATTTCTTACTATGGAGAACTTATAATATGAATTCCAAGTTTTAAGGTTAATTAAATCTAAGTCTAATAATTGTTTAGCTGTAGCATGTTGGAGATGTATTTTTCTTTTAGGACACCATCCGGTTAGATTTTTATAGTTAGGTTTTGTCCAATCAAATGGCTTTTGTTTAAAATAAACTTCAATACTTGACCCCGCACATTTTGGGATATGAATAAAAATAATTTTATGCTCATGTGATATCATAATAAATATATAGGTTCTATTTTAAATCTTTCCAATCGCTACAATCCCAGTCAAGAATTTTTTCTGTTTTAGTAATATCATTTTTATAAATTTCATACAAAAGATTCTTTTCTGACTTGGATATTTTACTGTGGTATTTTCTTTTATTAACTTCAGCAAATTTTATTTTGATTTTATTATTAATTTTAAGAAAATCGAAAATCTTTACAAGGGATAGTTCTTGAGAATTTTTAAAATCTTCATACTTAATAAAGAGAACTTGGTCTTTTTTAAAATATCGATATATCCTAGTTATTTGATTATAGTAGAAACCTCTATCTACATAAGAACGAACCCTGTGTTGAATATATGAGCCTTCCTTTATCCTGTCTAATTCGTATTTAATACAAGATTTGAAATCTGCAGTTTCTTTTTTTCGATCAATCTCCATGTTCCAGTGAGAAAATGCCCTATCAATGGGGTTCCTTAGAATTGCAATCAGTTTTACCTTATTGTTATATTTCCATATTCGTTCAATACATTGATCCCAATACATATAAATAGGTGTTTTTTCTCCATATACTTTTTTATTACTATTAAAATCAAAATTTTTATGAAGCTCATTGTAATTCTTTTTGTAGTTTTTTGAGAAAAATTTTTCGTTATCAAAAAAGTGTAATTCTTTTTTATGAGTCATACCAACTTCAGGATGATTTCGTAAAAAATGACCTAGGGCAGTTGTACCTCCTTTTTGAACACCCACAATAAAAAAATCCAGATATTTTTCTGGGTTTTCAGATGAAATTATTTTATTAATACTATTAAAAATCATAAATATTTTAGTTTTAAAATCTTAATCCCCATAATTTTATGCACATAAATTACTTTTACTATATTCAAGCATGTCACAGTAGTAGAAGTAGCTATTGCTGCTCCAATTGCATCAAATTTTATAATTAATATATAGTTAAAAAAAATATTAGCAATAACTTCAATAAACTTGATTTTGCCTAGAATTTTTTCCTTACCACACATAATTAAAATTTGACCGGTTGCTCCGGTTGATATATTAAAAAATTGTCCAATACTTAAAATAATAAGGACCCAATATGCTTCAAAAAACTCACTGCCCCAAAAATTCAAAATTTGTTTTCCAAATATGAAAAAAAAGGAAATAAATATAAACCCAATTATTGCAAGAGAATAGGTTACTTTCTGAACCATTATTTCCATACCTTTTAAATTGCCTTCTGCATAAAGTGAGGCAATTTTGGGTGAAATAGCTGAATTTGTAATAATTAAAAAAATACTTGTTAGTAGTGCTAAACTTGAAGCAACTGTGTAAAGTCCAACTTCAGTCGAATCAGCTAGCCATCCAAGCATTATAGAATCTGCACTTGCAGCAATCACAGCCGTTGAACTTACAAAAAGAAGAGGAATCGACATTTTAAGCATAGGTTTTAAGACTAATTGTCTCTTACCATAACTATCTGAAACTTTTTTCCAATAAGATACAGCTAAAATTGTAGCGACTATTCTTCCAATAGCGTAAATAATCGCAACATTTAAAACATTAATTGAAAAATCATTGAAGTAAATTATAATTAAAAGTATTGCGACTACCCACATACTTAATGATTCTTTTACTAAAATACTCTGCCAAATTTTTCTTAATCCGTTCAAACCTGATCCATATATTCTGGTAACAGTTTGAGGAAGCATTACAATGAATCCAATTTTAAGAGGAATTTCAAGCTCAGGCTCTTCAAATACAATAATTGACAGATAATGAGATAATAAATATCCTGTTATGCAAATTGTGGATGCTAAGACGCTAGTTATGACAGAGGCGGTGAAAACCGTATCTCCAATTTTTTGCCAATCGTTTGCATTATATCCAATAGCAACCATTTTGACAACAACTTGCGGTAAGCCAAAGAATGCAAA
>Ga0209532_1002792_pt1 | contig 12032 bp, 8 predicted proteins | sample COG_02_FD_184746 | JGI IMG/M metagenome (GOLD analysis project Ga0209532, IMG submission 184746) | Pelagic Microbial community sample from North Sea - COGITO 998_met_02 (SPAdes) (version 2) | ecosystem: Environmental > Aquatic > Marine > Neritic zone/Coastal water | place: Helgoland, sampling... | reverse complement strand
GACAGTTAGGCTGAATACCCGAACCTGAATTAGCTGGCTTTTCGCCAGACAAAAAAACCACGCTCAGGCGTGGTTTTTTTGTGCTTTGTGCTTTGTGCTTTGTGCTTTGTGCTTTGTGCTTTGTGCTTTGTGCATTTGGCGCTGCGGCAGCGCGCTGGACCCAAACCAATCAAGCCTAAGGTCAATTATGTAAGCTTAGCTGGCTCTGGCCCCTAGATATTGCCTTTGGTGCCTTTACCATTAGCCGTCAAGTTGGTTAGTGAAAAGGTCACTGTGATGCTTGCTATCATCTCGAAGCTAAGATTAAACCATATATCGTCTTCATCCGAGTTGGTGTTGGTTGCTAGGGGAATGACATCCAGACTATAGGTTTGTACCCCTCATAGCGAATTCAGCTGGAACCGCAATTTGAAAAAATTCATGCGGGTGCATTGTGAGTAATACAACTTGCCCGGCGAAGAACATGCTAGCTATTTGAACTGGCGCTGGTCTAGGGTTTTAGGCCGTCCTGGAATTAAGGTGTAAGAGTTGTGGAAAGTTGGTAATGCCTGATAACATGCCGTTCTCATAAAAAATCATAAGGATGGGGCAGGCCGTGACAGGTCTAGTGCAATGAGTAGGTGTTTATTTTTTTGACATTTTTGCTTTATTTTTTGGGGCTCTGCGCCAAATTTGGGAAAAAAATAGTATCAGTGGTGGATAAATAGAATATAGGGCGGCTGTTGCAGACTTTACTCAAAGTGCAGGGCATTCGAGCGCTCAGCCATTGTCAAACGGATCTAAGACCTCAGCTACCGACCATCCTTCACTTGTCACCCAGATAGTCTGAAATCAAGCCATAACAAGAACTCTAAACAACTCAAATGGCAAAGTCTCCAGTGTTTTGCAACCAACCGTGAATATTCACTTTCCATCCCTTCGGGTAATTAGTCTGCATTAGGTATGTTGAATTCAGTTCAACCGGTAAAAATAGAGCGAAGGTATGGATATTCCTGCTATAACAAACGACTGTATGGCTGTAGCGCATTCTTCGAGCCGAACTAATGTGAGTTGATTTCGAGTGAAATAAGGCGCTAAAGGTCCTTGAGATCTGGATTAGTCGACCATTAATTGCTGAATTAATGGATAAAATAGCTACGTTATAGGGGTGGATATATTTTTTAGAAGATAGCCTAGTACACTACAAATCATGAGCTGAAAACTTGCTGCTTAGGAGTTCTTGGCCATAAAACATTTTCCTTTATAACAACACTATAAGTGTCACGATAATCCTAGATAGGTGAAATCAATGCACTGCAGGAGATTTACAATGAATAAATTCAAAACTCTAACCGCCGTCGCCATTGTGGCGTGCATGGCTGTAATGCCGAGTATTGCTATGGCTAAGGACTTGGTCGGTATCTCTATGCCAACTAAGTCTTCGGCGCGTTGGATCTCCGATGGCGACAGCATGGTCGGTCAATTTAAGTCAGCTGGTTACAACACTTTGCTGCAATATGCCGATGATGATATCCCTACACAGCTGTCGCAAATTGAAAACATGATTGTGCGTGGTGTTGATGTGTTGGTTATTGCCGCCATCGATGGTACAACACTGTCTACCGCACTCCAGCAAGCTGCAGACCGCGGTATCCAGGTTGTAGCCTATGACCGTTTGATCCGTGACTCAGCCAATGTCGACTATTATGCAACCTTTGATAATTTCCAAGTAGGTGTGTTGCAGGCTGAATATATCGAAAAAGCCTTGGGTTTAGCCGCTGGTAAGGGCCCTTTCAATGTTGAATTGTTTGGTGGTTCACCAGATGATAACAACGCTTACTTCTTCTATAACGGTGCTATGTCTGTATTACAGCCTTACATCGATAAGGGCACTTTGGTCGTACAAAGTGGTCAGGTAGGCATGGATAAGGTTTCTACCTTACGTTGGGATGGCGCAGTGGCCCAAGCTCGCATGGATAACCTGCTAAGCGCTTACTATTCAGGTGGTCGTGTTGATGCGATCTTGTCACCCTATGATGGCTTGAGCATCGGTGTAATTTCATCATTGAAAGGTGTTGGTTATGGCAGTGCGAGTATCCCGATGCCCGTCATTACTGGTCAAGATGCTGAATTGCAGTCTGTTAAGTCAATGATCGCCGGTGAACAAACCTCTACCGTATTCAAAGACACTCGTGAGTTAGCCCGTGTTACCGTCAGCATGGTTGATGCTATCTTCAAGGGTACTACTCCTGAAATCAATGACACCAAGACTTATGATAATGGCGTTAAGGTAATCCCTTCTTACCTGTTGAAGCCAGTCAGCGTTGACGTCTCTAACTGGGAAGACGTGCTGTTAGGCGGTGGTTACTACAAAAAGAGCCAGTTCTAAGAACGGATCCTACCCGGCCGCTCGGTCGGGTTTCTTTTTTGTTCATGGTGTGCATAAAGAGGTTTCCACATGAATGCCATTTTAGAAATGAAAGGCATCAGTAAGGTCTTCCCTGGCGTTAAAGCGCTGGACAATGTGAGTATTTCAGTTAAGCAAGGTGAAATCCACGCTCTGGTCGGGGAAAATGGCGCAGGTAAGTCAACCTTGATGAAAGTATTGAGCGGAGTTCATCCCGCTAGCTCCTATACCGGCGATATAGTGTTTGAAGGCGAAGTCCAATCTTTTGACTCCATCGCTGCCAGTGAAAAGAAAGGCATCATTATTATTCACCAGGAGCTCACGCTGGTGCCACAACTGTCAATTGCCGAGAATATATTCCTGGGCAATGAACAAGATCATCGTGGTGTTATTAATTGGCAAAAAACCTTTAATAAAACCAAGAATTTACTGAAGAAGGTCGGATTATCGGATTCACCCGATACGCTGATTATCGATATAGGTGTGGGTAAGCAACAGTTGGTCGAGATCGCTAAGGCGTTGTCTAAAAACGTCAAGTTGTTAATCCTCGATGAGCCGACGGCCAGCCTCAATGAAAAAGATAGTGATGCCCTCTTGGCGTTGTTGTTAGAATTTAAGGCCCAGGGTATCGCGTCCATCTTGATTTCACACAAGCTCAATGAAATTCGTAAAGTAGCTGATACGGTCACGGTGATCCGTGACGGTGCGTCGGTTAAGACTCTCAATTGTCTGGAGCAACCCATCGAAGAAGCTGAAATTATTCGGCATATGGTGGGTCGGGCACTCGAAGATCGTTTCCCCCTTAAGACATCGACAATCGGCGAAAAAGTTTTTGAAATTAAAAACTGGAATGTCTTCCATCATCAAAATTCTGAGCGGCAGGTGGTTAAAAATGCCAGTCTGAATGTAAGGCGTGGTGAAATTGTGGGTGTCGCAGGCTTGATGGGATCAGGCCGCACAGAGTTGGCCATGAGTGTCTTTGGGCGGTCCTATGGTCAGAAAATATCGGGTCAGGTTTTTTTGCACGACAAAGAGCTGCAATTAAAAAATGTCGGCGCCGCTGTTAAAAGTGGATTGGCCTACGTCACCGAAGACCGTAAGAACTATGGTCTGGTGCTCATGGAGGACATCAAGAAAAACATAACCTTGGCCAATCTCGAACAGGTCTCGAAGCGTGGTGTGATTGATGAAAACCTCGAAGCCAATACAGCCAAGACTTTCCAACGTGACCTAAATATCAAGTGCCCAAGTATTTACCAAAAAACTATCAATCTGTCCGGCGGTAATCAACAGAAGGTTGTTTTATCGAAGTGGCTATTCGCTAATCCGGAAATTCTTATTTTGGATGAACCGACTCGCGGTATTGATGTCGGTGCCAAATACGAGATCTACGGCATTATTGACAGTCTGGCAGCGCAGGGTAAGGGCGTGCTGATGATTTCATCTGAAATGCCGGAGTTGCTGGGTATGTGTGATCGAATTTATGTCATGAACGAAGGCGAAATTATCGCTGAGATGACACGCGAAGAGGCTTCACAAGAAGCTATTATGTCAAAAATCCTACAGGCGGGGAGATAACCCATGTCTAAGCAAACAGTTTCGAGTCCTGAAAAGTCCGACGAAAATCAGCAATCTATGAGTTTCTTGAAAGGCAATATCCGTGAGTTCGGCATGTTAATCGCGCTCGTAGTGATCATGGGCTTTTTTCAGTTTCTAACCCATGGGGTGTTATTGATGCCCCTGAACCTGACTAATCTGATATTGCAAAATAGCTATATCATTATTATGGCTGTGGGCATGTTGTTAGTCATTGTAGGTGGTCATATCGACTTGTCGGTCGGCTCCGTGGTCGGTTTCATTGGCGCCCTGGCGGCCGTCCTGATGGTCAATTATAACTGGCATTACTTCCCGACCGTACTCGTCTGTTTGGTTGCCGGTGGTATTATCGGCGCGGCGCAAGGCTATTGGATCGCTTACTATCGGATTCCCGCCTTTATTGTGACGCTGGCCGGTATGTTAGTGTTCAAAGGCTTAACCCTAGCTTTATTGAATGGTCAGTCGGTGGGTCCATTCCCCGAGGTGTTCCAGAAGCTCAGCTCTGGTTTTATTCCTGACTTCTTTAACTTCGACGGATTCCACATGACATCCTTTATACTCGGTGTCGGTGCCGCGATATTCATGACTATCGCCAGCTACCGCTCGCGCCTTAAGCAACAGGCGCATCAATTGGCAGTCGAACCAATGCAGGTATTTGTAATTAAAAACCTGCTATTGACTGTTGCAGTCAGCTACCTGATTTATCTGTTGTCGACCTATCAAGGCCTGCCTAACGTTCTGATTATTATGGCCCTGCTAATTTGCCTCTATACCTTAATTACCAACAATACCACTATCGGTCGACGCATCTACGCTATTGGCGGTAATGAGAAGGCGGCCATGCTGTCTGGTATCAACACCAAGCGCCTGACGTTTCTGACATTTGTTAATATGGGGGTGTTGGCCGCGTTGGCCGGGCTGGTCTTTGCCGCACGGTTGAATACCGCCACGCCGAAAGCTGGCCTAGCATTCGAATTGGATGTTATTGCGGCGGTCTTTATCGGTGGCGCGTCTATGCAGGGCGGTGTCGGTAAGATTATTGGTGCGGTCATCGGTGCCTTTATTATGGGCGTGATGAATAACGGCATGTCGATCATGGGTGTGGGTATCGATTGGCAGCAAGTAATCAAAGGCTTGGTGTTATTAGCTGCAGTGATCTTTGACGTCCATAACAAGAACAAGTCTGCTTGATGATTTAGTTCCAGATATATAACAAAGCCAGCTCATGCTGGCTTTTTTTGGATGTTTTTTTGAGCTTGGTTACCGATATTAGTGTGCAAGCTTAATTGAACACTACGCTCTAGACTCGGTTTAGCTTTTGTCGCCGGGCCGATCAATTAATGCCCGGCCCATCAACCTAGGTTGGGCCACTCGGCCCGGCAAAGAGACTTTTGGTTGTGCAACCTTGAGTGCACTGGAATGACGACTGCAACAGTAATGCGCCATGGATCAAGGTTTTGAAGGGTTTCTGGACGAATTAGGAATTGCACGAAGCCTCGACGTTCACCTTCCTACAGGCAAAAAAAGGCACCCTAGGGCGCCAAGCTTCTCAACAATAAGTGGGTATGAGGACTCAAGAACTATTGACGAATCCTGCCATTGAAATAGAGGTCGTTATTGCGCAGTTGTTCTTTAAAGGGCCGGATCGTGGTCAGTTCGTCGATGACACAAACTTCGATGCCGGCCATGCTGGCAAACAGTTCCATCATTTCCGGTGTTATCGCCTGACTGTAAGACGAGTGGTGGGCACCGCCGGCTAGAATCCAAGCTTCAGCCGATGTTTCCAGACTCGGTAATGGATTCCACAACGCGTGCGCAACAGGTAAGTTCACCAGTGGCTGCGGCGGTTGTACTGTTTCCAGTTTGTTAACGATCATTCGGAAGCGATTGCCCAGATCGATTGTCGTGACATTGATGGACGGACCGCTCGCTGCAGTAAACTTCAGGCGGGCAATATCTGCTTTGCACCCAATGGTATGGCGATGGACATCGAGGATCGGCTTTTGGTCGGTAATCGATGGGCATACTTCCAGCATATGGGCGCCAAGCACCTGACCATTTTCGCCGAAATGGTAGGTGTAGTCTTCCATAAACGAGGTACCGCCGGTTAAACCCTGGGACATAACCTTCATGATGCGGACCATTGCCGCTGTTTTCCAGTCCCCTTCGCCGCCGTAACCGTAACCCTTTGCCATCAGTCTTTGTGTTGCCAAACCAGGAAGGTTGGACATTCCGGTCAGATCCTCAAAAGTGTTGGTAAATGCGCCGCACTGATGATTGATTAAGAAGCGTTCCAGGCCTAATTCCAGGCGCGCTTCATTTCGCAACATCTCAGCCTTATGGGCATCTTCAGTTAAGGAGAATCCTAAGTTGTAGAGGGTGACGTATTCGTCGACCAGGCTAGCCACATCGGCATCGCTGACCGCATTGATATAAGCCGTTAAGGCGCCCAAGCTGTAGGCATGAACTTCATAACCAAACTGAATTTGGGCGGAAACCTTATTACCCTCGGTCACAGCGACCTGACGCATATTGTCACCAAAGCGGGCGACTTTCAGCGTTTGACACGCAGACCAGGCAGTAGCCACACGGACCCAAGTACCGACACGCTGTTGCACTTTAGCAGTTTGCCAATGCCCCGCGACAACATGGCGGTCGATGCCGAGACGCGTGCCGATAAAACCAAATTCACGACAACCGTGAGCACTCTGGTTAAGGTTCATAAAATTCATATCAATTTCATGCCATGGTAATTCAACATTAAATTGTGTGTGCAGGTGCATCCAGGGCTTTTGCAATTTCAATAACCCATCGATCCACATCTTCGACGGTGAAAAGGTGTGCATCCAGAAAATAATGCCGATGCAGGAATCGTCCATATTGGCTTCCTGGCACATCCGGGTAATTTCTGACGGTGTCGTCACAGTGGGCTTGAACACGACTTCGGTACTGATGTGCTCACTGTTCGACAGACCCAGCGCAATCTCCTGGCTGTTGACATTGACCTGATTTAGTACCTTTTCACCGTAAAGGTGTTGTGAGCCGGTAACAAACCAGACCTTGGCATTTGGTTCAATTGACATGATAACTCCTACTAAAACAGATTTAGGGTGTTCAGCATTTCGCTTGAAAATTGGCCCGTGCCTAAAGTCTTGATAATAGACGGACCGAACCTTCGAATAATATTAATAGTGGCGCTTGAGCATCGATTAATAAATGGCGAATCCGAACTACTTTATGGACAATCATGTCTCTTTCAGTGCCTACATATCGGGTGTTGAGTTTTATAAATGCGTTTGGCGGAAATCACGCGGACTTACGCCCAGGTTCTTCTTAAAGACCCTGGAAAAGTAGAGCGCATCCTGATAACCCAGATAACCGGAAATCTGATTAACAGCCAGGTCTGTGGTGATTAACAATTGGCGCGCCAGGCTGATTCGCTGATCTTCAATCCACTGCCGTACGGATACTCCTAATTGCTTCTTAAACAGGTGCGAGAAGCGTGAATTGGACATGCAGGCGACGCGCGAGAGTTCCTCAACAGAAAGCTCCTTGGAGAGGTTCTCATTAATAAATTGGCAGACGCGTAAGATCCGATGATCAACCGGCAATTTTGGGCGGGCGTTGTCGTATTCCCGACAGCGAATGAGGACCTGCTCTAGTAAATTCAAACTCAGTTCTTCGGCGACAATCGAGTGCGTTTTGCAACTTTGATCGATGGACTGAAATAACGGCTCAATGATCGGTAAGGCCTCGCATGTTTTGCACTCTTCTAAGTCAAGAAAGCCGACGCCATTATGGGTTTTAGTCCACTTCAGCCAATCCATCCAGGTCGCCCGAGGTCTAAAATAGACCCAGCGATGGTACCAGTTGTGAAAATCCGGATGCCGGCCGTAATCGTGTTTGGTCCCGGCCGGGATTAACATCAGATTACCGGATCGGACAGTCTGCTCCTGCGGCGTACCCGGAAATACCAGGCCGGCACCAGATACCGTTAGATTGAGGATAATACCCTTCAGGCCTTTAGGCCGGTCAATCCAAAAATCGAGCTCATCACCCTTCACTATCGGTGTGATGCCCGAAACGAGATGCGCATTAAAGGGATACCCTGGTTTAAGAGGGTCTAAATTTTCGTCTGTCATCGCTTGCGTCTTATTGTTGTCGATGTCCAGTTAATATATCCATGTTTATAGGAAAAGTCTTGTTTCTGATCTAACTAACAGGAAAATGGCTTTATTTTAAATAACCATATTAAAATCAACCACTTATGCTTATTTTGTGCTTATGTTAGCAAAAGCTTTCGATAATGTGGCGACGATAATTAATATAAATAGCACAATTATCTATAACGATAAGATCCATACATAGGCAAAGTAACAGGGATTCGTAAAACAACTACAAAAGGAAGATATTAGATGACCACACAGTATGTCGCAGGCATAGACTTTGGCACCGATTCGGTTCGCTGGTTAGTGGTTAACGCAGTGACCGGCGAAGAGGTTGGTGAGGCCGTTAGTTATTTCCAGCAATGGGCCAAAGGTGAGTTCTGTAAACCAGAAATACAACAGTACCGCCAACACCCAGCCGATATTTTAGCGGCAATGACCGAGGCAGCCGTTTCCCTCAAAGCGGAAGTGGGTGACGCCGTGTTTGCCGGCATTCGCGCCATCGGCATAGACACCACCGGTTCGACCCCGATAGCGATCGACCGCTATGGCATGGCCCTAGCGTTGCGCGATGAATTTAAAACCGATCCAGATGCTATGTTTATCCTCTGGAAGGACCATACTTCGATCGATGAAGCAGAAGAAATCACCCTGGCGGCGAAAAATTGGTCGACCGACTTTACCCGCTTTGTCGGCGGCAGTTATTCCTCTGAGTGGTATTGGGCAAAGTTGTTGCGGGTCATCCGCCGTAACCCTCAGGTGACCAAGTCGTTACATAGTTTTGTCGAAATGTGTGATTGGATTCCAGCTGTTTTGACCGGCACCACCTCACCTAAATTTCTCAAGCGGTCACGTTGTGCCAGTGGCCACAAACTGTTGTGGAACGAAATTTGGGGCGGTTTACCGGAAAATAAATTTTTTGCCACACTTGATCTCAAATTGTCAGCGGTTAAGGATAATATTGGTGATACCACCTATACCAGCGATCAGTCCGTCGGCCGGGTCAATAGCGAATGGGCCGCCAACCTGGGTCTAAGTGATGACGTCGTCGTTGCGGTCGGTGCGTTTGACAGTCATTTGGGAGCGGTCGGTGCAGGGGCGCAAGATAACGAACTGGTTAAGGTCATCGGCACCAGCACTTGCGACATTGTGACGGCAACCTATAGCAGTTTGGGTGACCGTTGCATTGATGGTATTTGCGGTCAGGTCGACGGCTCGGTTGTCCCGGGCAAGATCGGTTTGGAAGCCGGACAGTCTGCCTTCGGTGACTACTATGCCTGGTTTAAAAACTTACTGATGTGGCCGGTGCTCAATGCCGATCTGCCGGCTACTACTGTCGAGAGTATCGAAAAGGCGCTGTTGAGCAAGCTTGGTGTGGCGCTGGAAAACTACCAGATTAACGAGAGTAAGCCGGTTGCGTTGGACTGGATTAATGGCCGTCGTACACCGCATGCCAACCAACGGCTTAAGGCTGCATTTTTTAATATGGACCTCAGCACTCAGACCCTGGACCTGTTCCACGCTGTTGTTGAATCTACCGCCTTCGGTGCAAAAAAAATAAACGAGTGTTTTGAAGAGCAAGGCGTTGCCATCAATAAGGTGATTGCCATCGGCGGTATTTCGAAAAAGTCGCCAGCGGTGATGCAATTGTGTGCCGATGTCTTAAACAAACCTATCGAAGTGAAGGCTTCCGAACAGTGTTGCGCCCTGGGGGCAGCCATCTGTAGCGCAGTCGCCGCCGGACTGTATCCGACTATTGAACAGGCCCAGCTGAATCTGGCCAGTAAAACCGAAAAGCTTTACGAACCTCGCAGGGCCACCAGTGATGTTTATCAGCAGCGCTATCAGCAATATCTGCAACAGGCTGCGTTGGTTGAAGCACAAGTGGTGGCCAGCCATAACCAAGGGCAGGGCAAGTAGATGTTAGTGATGGCATTAAGAACCGCCGTATACGAGGCTAATATGGCTTTGCAGCAATACGGTTTGGTGACATTTACCTGGGGCAATGTCAGCGGTATCGACCGTGAGTTGGGCCTGGTCGTGATCAAACCCAGTGGTGTGGCCTACGCCGATTTGTCGCCGGAAAATATGGTTGTGTTGAATCTCTCCGGTGACGTGCTTGAAGGTGGCCTAAAGCCTTCTTCGGATACGGCAACGCATCTGGTCTTGTACCAAAACTGTCCCGCTATTGGCGGTGTGGTGCATACTCACTCTGCTGCGGCTACCGCCTGGGCCCAAGCCGGTGCCGCGATACCGGCACTGGGCACGACCCATGCCGACTATTTTTTCGGCGATATACCCTGCGCACGTGCCCTGACCGATGCCGAAATTGCTACCGACTATGAAAGAAATACCGGTCTGGTCATGCTTGAGCATCTAACTGTCGACGACGTCTTGGCCATTCCTGGTATGTTGGTGCGCGAGCATGCGCCCTTCGCCTGGGGCGAAACGCCCAAGAATGCTGTACACAATGCCGTGGTGATCGAAGAGGTGGCAAAAATGGCGCTGAACACCCTGTTGATTAATCCCAATGTCCGGCGCATTAATCAAGCGCTACTGAATAAACATTATCTGCGTAAACATGGCAAGAATGCTTATTACGGGCAGACGAGCTCTAAACCTTCGGAGAAGTGAAAGATTAATATGGCCTACCTTTTAGAACAGTTAAAAGAATTATCGACAGTGGTTGCCGACACCGGTGACTTTTCCCTAATCCGCCAGTATCAGCCTCGAGATGTGACCACCAACCCTTCGTTGATCCTAAAAGTCGCCCAGATGGCGGACTATCAGTCGCTCGTGCAATCAGCTGTCGCCGCCGCTCGTCTAGAAAACCCGGACGACTGGCAAGACGACGCCATCGATCGCATCTCGGTCGCCTTTGGCGTCGAGCTAAGCAAACTGGTTTCGGGCGTAGTATCAACCGAAGTCGCCGCAGTATTGTCCTTCGATACCCCGGCCATGATCGCCAAAGCCCGACAGCTGATTGCCCTTTATGCGCAACATGGCGTGGCAAAAGAACGCGTGCTCATTAAGCTGGCCTCAACCTGGGAAGGTATTCAAGCGGCTAAAAAATTGGAGCAGGAAGGCATTCGTTGTAACCTTACCCTAGTGTTCAATCTGGTGCAGGCAGTTGCGGCAGCAGAAGCCGGCGTCTATTTGATTTCACCCTTTGTCGGCCGTATCTATGACTGGTACCAGCAGCGTGGCGGTGCTGACTTTGCCACACAAGCCGACCCAGGTGTTGCGTCGGTACAGCAGATTTACCACTATTTCAAAAGTCACAAATACCCAACAGTGGTAATGGCCGCCAGTTTTCGTTCGATTAAACAGATCACCGATCTGTCTGGCTGTGATCGACTGACAATCAGCCCTGCCCTGTTACAAGAACTGGGTCAGATTGAAGGTCATTTAACCTGCGCGCTGAGCGACCAAAGCATTCAATCTCCAGCGACCATCGACAGCTCCGAAGCCGCTTTCCGATTGGCTATGAATAACGACGAAATGGCCCATGAAAAACTGGCCGAAGGCATCCGTCAGTTTGATAAGGACTACAAAACCCTAAGTATAATGATTCGGACTTTGTAAAAAAGCCTGCAACAGCCGAGTCATTACCTGAGACCGCAAAGCGAGTGAGGGCTCGGCGGTCCTCAGACAAGCCCCGAATAAACTCGCCTCGCTCCCATACTCCAAACTAATCCTTTATGAATTGGACACACTTTTAATTTAGTTTTACCCCGAAGTTGTAAATGAAAGGGCTTGTCCCAACAGGGATACCTTGCCGGCGGCCTGATCGGCTATCGCAAGCTGGGTTAAAGTCATCGGCCTGAACGCAGTTTTTATCAGGCAGTCGCGTGAACTGCCTGACGATTCAATTTGCAGCCTTG
>Ga0209532_1002790_pt1 | contig 12032 bp, 7 predicted proteins | sample COG_02_FD_184746 | JGI IMG/M metagenome (GOLD analysis project Ga0209532, IMG submission 184746) | Pelagic Microbial community sample from North Sea - COGITO 998_met_02 (SPAdes) (version 2) | ecosystem: Environmental > Aquatic > Marine > Neritic zone/Coastal water | place: Helgoland, sampling... | reverse complement strand
GAAATGTCTATGGTAGAAGGTGAATTAAAATCTGGAAGTTCAACTACAACTGCTAAAGGTACTGAAGGTCTTTTCGCTGCTGTTAAAAGCCGTGGAAATGTATTAGTAGACTTTACTGCAGCAACTGGTTTATCTCAGTTTGATTCAATTCTTAAGAACTTAGATACTCAAGGAGCCATCGAGGAAAACATGTTATTCTTAAATAGAGAAACTTCTCTAGATTTTGATGATATGTTAGCTACTGTTGGTCAGCAAGGTGGAACTGGTATATATCAAGGAGGTAGTTCTTATGGTGTATTTGAAAATTCTGAAGAAATGGCATTGAACTTAGGTTTCTCTGGTTTTAGAAGAGGTTCTTATGACTTCTACAAAACTGACTGGAAATACTTAAACGACGCTTCTACTCGTGGAGGTGTTGCTGATGCTGGTATCGAAGGTGTATTAGTACCTGCTGGAACTTCTACAGTTTACGATCAAATATTAGGAACTAACATCAGAAGACCTTTCTTACATGTAAGATATAGAGCTTCTCAAGCTGATGATAGAAGAATGAAAAACTGGATCACTGGATCTGTAGGTGGTGCAGCTACTTCTGATTTAGATGCTATGGAGGTTCACTTCTTATCTGAAAGATGTTTAGTAACTCAAGCGGCTAACAACTTTGTGTTATTCACAGACTAGTACCGATTAATTTCATGTAGTAGTTACCCTTGTTGAACTGACAGGGGTAATTATTACTTTTATACGACATTAGCCCCTTACTATATATAAATAACGAGCTATTGTCACACTTTAAATTATTTAATTATATTATATTATGGCTGCAAAAAAAGCACCAGCAAAGAAAGTTGAGGTTGCTCCTCAGCAAAAGGAAGTGGCTAAAGCCGCTCCAAAAGTAGAACCAACAAAACCAAGTTGGGAAATAAAAGACAGAATGTATATTGTAGTGGGGCAAGCGCCTTTAACACTTACAATTTCATCAAAACACACAGCAAGGCATCCTTTGTTGTACTTTGATAAAGAAAAGGGAATACAAAGAGAAATTAGATACGCAACTAATCAAAACTCTCCTTTCATAGATGAACAAAAAGGAGAAGCAACATTAGGGCACATCATGTTTAAAGATGGAGCTTTGTATGTTAAAAAAGAAAAGCAAAACTTGCAAAAATTATTATCTTTGTATCATCCTTTATTAGGCAATAAATACTATGAACACAACCCAGTAGCTATTGCTGAAGATGAATTAGAAGATTTAGAGGTTCAAATTGATGCAATGATTGCTGCAAGAAGCATGGACGTTGATGAGGCTGAAGCGATACTCCGTGTTGAGTTAGGTTCTAAAGTTTCAAGCATGACAACTAAAGAACTAAAAAGAGATCTTATGTTGTTTGCTAAAAAGCAACCAGACTTATTTATAGAGTTGGCAAATGATGATAATGTACATTTAAGAAATATAGCTATAAAAGCTTCTGAAATGGGTATTATTAAATTATCACAGGATCAAAGAACTTTCATGTGGGGGTCAAATGGTAGAAAGTTAATGACTGTACCCTTTGACGAAAACCCTTACTCTGCTATGGCTGCATACTTTAAAACCGACGAAGGTGTTGAAGTTTTCAGATCAATAGAGAAAAACTTAGAATAACATGTAATCATTAATATAGACCGGCTACTCGAAGTGGTCGGTCATATTATAAAAAAACAAAATAATGGCTATAAACGTAGACTTAGTTTATAAAACTGTCTTATTAATACTTAACCAACAACAAAGAGGTTATATAACCCCTGATGAGTTTAATAAAGTAGGTAATCAAGTTCAGCAAAGTATATTTGAAAAGTATATGAGTGACTTGAATCAACAATTACGTATACCGGAAAATGACAGTGAGTATGCTAATAGAGTTAAAAACCTAGAAGAAAAACTAGATATATTCAAAAGAACAGGCTTAGCTACGTACAACTCACCTTACTTCAATTTGCCAACGACACAAAGCACGGCAACATCTACACAATCCTTTACAGTACCCTTGTCGCCAGATCCGGCGGTTAATACATTTTTCACAGTAACAAGTTGGTCAATAGAGCAATCTCAAGACGCTTCAGTGAAAGTATATGTAAATGGTGTTGAATTAACGGGTTCGCAATATTCTTTTAATAATACAAACAACATAATTACGATACCGTCTCCACCTCAACCGGCTGATGTTATACTAATAGAACTATATCCTTCTAGCTTTTATAGGCTAGGAAGTGTTATATATAAAAACACAACGCTAGTACAAATGGTTGAGCGCAATGAGTTTTACTTAATAAGTAAATCACCGTTAACAGCGCCTACTAAAAGCCAGCCAATATTTTTATATGAAAACGAAAAGCTACAAGTTTTCCCTGAAACAATAACATCGGATATTAATGTATCTTACATTAAAAAACCAAATCAAATCCAATGGGGATACTCTATTGGGAGCCTAGGACAATATCTTTACAGTCCTATAAATTCTTCAAATTTTGAATTGCATCCTTCAGAGCAAGTAGACTTGATATCAGGAATACTCGTATACTCTGGAGTTATAATCCAAGATCCTACAATAATACAAGTGGCTTCTCAACAAATTCAACAAGAAGACGTAAACGAAAAATCTTAACAATAAATGGGTTTAATTACAGAAAATAATCAGCAATACTACGCAGGTGTACAAAAGTTTTTATCTGCAGCAGGATCAGGCCAAGCATTCACTACTACATTTGATACTGAATTAGTATTTGGTAGTTATGATCCTCTTCAGCAAAACTACGCTTTAAACAATTTTAAATTATACACCGCGAACGCTGGTGTTTTAACATATACAGAGTACATATTACCTTATACTGTAGAAGGAAATAAAATAACAATTGACGATCCCTTAGCAGCTAACACTAGTATAGTTGTTCAATTAAAAATATTAAGCGGTGGAGAGTACGGAAACAGGGATGCTTATGGTAACACTGTTGAAGAAAATTACGGTAGCTACGGTTATATATCCTTGGAAGATATAATAAACAACTTTCAAGTAGCTTATGTTGGAACAGGTAAATTAATACCAAGCTGTAAGAGAACAGATATAATATTTCATGCTAAGCGTGGAATGCAGGAATTTAGTTACGACACTTTAAAAAGCATTAAGTCTCAAGAATTAAATATACCACCAGAGCTAAGCGTTGTGATACCTCAAGACTATGTAAACTACACGGCTGTATCTTGGATTGATCAACTAGGTGTTAAAAGACCTATATATCCTGCAAATAATTTAACAACTAATCCATACAGAAATCCTATACAAGATGCTGCAGGTGTGCCAACGCAGGATAATTTCGGTAACAACATTGAGGGAACATCGATAACAGAAGAAAGATGGAGAACCGCTGACGATACTTTAATAAACTCAAACGTAAATGATGCATTATATTCAGAAGGTTATGACAATTGGGGCTGGGCTGAAATAGGTTTAGGTCAACAATACGGGTTAGACCCCAGGTATTCACAGGTTAACGGTTGGTTCACTATAAATCACAGAGAAGGCAAAATGTCTTTTTCAAGTAATTTAGCTGGCTCACTAATAGTTTTAGAATACATTTCAGACGGTTTAGCTTATGATATGGATACTAGAATACCAAAGATGGCAGAAGAAGCTCTATATGCTCATATAAGCCACGCTATCGTAGCTTCTAGAATAAACCAACCTGAATATATAGTTAGAAGATTAAAACAAGATAGAAGCGCTAAATTAAGAAATGCTAAAATAAGATTATCTAACATAAAACTTGAAGAAATAATTCAAGTTATGAGAGGTAAATCTAAATGGATAAAATCATAAATTAAATGGCTGAAATTAAAAACACTTTTCTCAAGGGTAAGATGAATCAAGATCTTGACGCTCGTATATTACCTAATGGTGAATACAGAGAGGCTAGAAATTTAGCCATAAGTAGATCTGAAAGTTCTAGCGTAGGAGAGTTTGAAAATGTTTTAGGTAATATTAGTATATCAAGCTTGAACGCAATTATTCCGGGAGGTGAAGACGAGTTTATTGGGTATGTTGTTGACAATAGCGCTAATGTAGCGTATTTAATGGCTACAGATTGGAAACCTATACCATCAACTCAGCCTAACGGTATAGATACTAGAGCTCCTAGTACAGGTGATGGATCAAATCAATTTATTATTAAAGTTGATTTATCATCAATAAATACACCTCCGGTTGTTTTAGTGCAAGGTAGTTTTTTAAATTTTAATCAAAATTATATAATAACAGGTATTAATTTAATTGAAGACCAGCTTTTTTGGACTGACAATCTTAACCAACCTAGAAAAATAAATATAACAAAAGCTTTAGCTAATCCAAACCATTACACAAATGAAGATCAAATATCAGTAGCTAAGTTTGCTCCTTGGGAGCCTATATTGGTTATGGATAGAGCGACTACTACTATAACAGGAGCAAGCGGCGGAGCAAGCGTAATTACACCGTCTAGTCTTACAGGCATAGAAGTCGGTGATATTGTAACGAATAATAATAAAATAGATACTCAAAACATAAGTAATCTTGTAACAGTCATAGGTATAAATTCACCTACATTATCATTATCTTCAGCTATTACAGTACCAGACGGCACTTCTATAGATTTTAGTAGGCCAACCATGACTAACAAAAAGGATTCTGTTATGGCTAATCATTCTTCAGGCCCAATTATAAGTATCACGAACCCAGGGTCTATTTCTGCTGTTTACGAATACGGAGACGCTTTACTTAGTGGAACAGATCCAGACTTTTTCCTATACAATGGAAACAACGGTATACCTAAGATAGGGGATTTAGTAAGCGGACCCGGAGTGCCTGGTAACACAAGAGTGGCTAGTGTTAGCGTTATTGATCAAACAAATGGAGCTGCTACTCCTAGCTACAGTCAAGTAATAAAAATAACTTTAAACAAAGTAACAAGCTTAATCGCTACTGATACAATTTCAGTAAGTGATAATCCTGATTATAATGTTAATTGGCAAGGCGACGAAAAATTTTTAGAAGATAAATTTGTAAGATTTAGTTATAGGTTTAAATTTGAAGACAATGAATACTCATTAATGGCACCGTTTAGCCAAGTAATGTTTATTCCAAAACAATATAGTCAATTTGGTAGTAGTAAAGTATCTACAACCGAAGATATGAATGACGCGTATAAGTCAACAGTGCTTACATGGTTTGAAAATAATATAAATAATATATTATTAAAAATACCAATGGAAAAGTCTTCTGCGGTAAACATGATAGATCTTCTTAAAATTACAGATATTGATATACTATATAAAGAATCAGACGCGTTAGCTGTAAAGGTTTTAGAAACTATTACATTAAGCGATCAAACTTTTTCAACTATAAGTTTTAACGATGCTATACACGGTAATGCTACAAAGCATTTTTTAAATTACGATTATACTTCTTCAAAACCATACAAGACGCTACCAAGTAATCAAATAACTAGAGTTTCAGACAAGGTACCAGTCAAGTCTTTGGCTCAAGAGGTTATAGGTAATAGAATTGTTTATGGTAATTATTTAGATAGGCACACTGGCCCTAATTCTATAGCTTTTGAAGCTAAGGCTGTAAACAAGTCTACAAGATTTGATAACTACACTCAATTCCCAAAACATCAATTAAAGCAAGATAGGACATATCAAGTTGGATTTGTTTTATCTGATAGATACGGTAGGCAGTCAGATGTTATTCTTTCTTCATACGACAGCGGAGGAGACATTTCAGGATCAACAGTATTTAATGCTTACAATAATCTTACAGAGCAAACTAACAGTCCAATAGTAGATTGGCTTGGTAATGCTTTAAATGTTACTCTTAATGAAGCGATACAATCTACGTATAATCCTAGCTTAGGAACTCCTGGTATATATTCCTCGAGTAATCCTTTAGGTTGGTTTTCTTACAAAGTTGTTGTAAAACAAACAGAGCAAGAATATTACAATGCTTACTTACCCGGTTTTGTTAATGGATATCCAGTACAAGAAAATTCAGGTACAGAAAGAAATAAAAGCTTTTTTACTACTTTACTGGGCGATAATATAAATAAGATACCAAGAAACTTAGTAGAAGTAGGTGCTAGTGATAGAGATTTTACCAGTAGCGAGGATATTTTAATAAGAGTTAATAATCCTAACATTGTAAATAAGCCACCCGCTGGACTTTTTTATGATCAACCTTACAACACTCAGTACTACCCAGGAAATATAGAACAAGAGATAATACAAATATCTACTGTTAGAGATATGGAAATAGCAGCTATTCCATTTAAACCTAATGTTAACGGCGGTGAGTATGGCAAATCAGGTATAACAAATATTTACAACTATGATGATCCAGCTAACCCACAACGAGTAACCAGTGTAAATGACACCCCTGAGCAAATTGGAGCAATACCATGGGGTAAAACTGGGCCAGATGCGTCGTTATATAATACTGATTCAAACTTATTTGTAGTTAGAGGTAATCAATCCGAAAATATAAATAATCCAGTAGGAGCAATTGTAACAGCTAAATCTATAAACACAGATCCAACTCCTGTAGGAACTTTATCTATGGTGCCATTTTTATCTGTAGCTGAAACAAAACCTGTGGAGTCTTTATTAGATATATACTGGGAAACATCATTATCAGGAAGCATCGTTGCTTTAAATAATATAATTGATTCTCAATATGGTGGATTAATAGGATCTAATTTTCAAGCAACTACATTCCCAGAAAGTGCAACAGATACAACTGTTATTGGCTCTGCTTTTAATTTTACAGATGGGTCAGGTAATTTAGTACCTCCTGCAAATGTTACTATAGTAGATTGGTCAATAATAGATGGTAACGGTACAGTTATAAGTGCTGATACATTTAATATAGCTATAGACAGTTTAACTACTCCAACAGGTTTTCAAATAAAACCAGGAACTGGTAAAACATTTTTTTATAACAGTACTGTAGACTTAGGTTTCACAGGAGTATACACAATAACGGTAAACACTTCTTATACAACAGGAGCTGGTACTTTTACAGATTCCACAGTGTTACCAAACATATCTTTGAGCAATGTAGCGCCGACTATTGACAGTTTTACTCAACCATCTAACATAACTACAGCTTCAGGTCAGACTATAATAGATCTAAGCGCTGTTAACGGAAGTGCTGATGCTACTGTAAACACTCAGGAGCTAGTATGGTCATTAGAGCCAGAAAGACTAGATTTCTCTATTGATTCATCTACGGGAGTTATAACCTCAACGAATAATTTAGCTATAAATACTGATTACAATATTAACGTTGTTGTCCAAGATTTAAACGGTAGTGGTCTTACTAGCGCTGTTAGCACGGTTAGTTTTACTACAGGGGCCCAAAGGATTAACAAAGCTTTATGTGAAGGATGGCAAACTGGGTTTACTACAGGATGTAGTCAATCAATGCAATTGCAATTTTTAGCTAGCAGTACTGTATCTGGATCTTCTATTGACACTGTAGATGATGATGGTGTTCCAGGAGGAACTAGCGTTACTTACCCTGGAAACTCAAGCAGTAGAACATATAATGTTTTCGCAAGAAATCCCAGCACAACAACAGGTATTCCACCTGTCACTGTAAATCACACGACAGGAGCCTTAACTCAAGGTACTTTATATATAGAACCTGTACTTACAAATAACAGTGCGACTATTGCTGGTGATGTTACTGTTTCTTATACTATTCAAGAAAAGTCTGGAACAGGATTTATTCAAGCAACAGATAGTAATGGATTTCCTATTTATAACTTATCGGTTTCAACTTCTGAAAACTCCGCAACTACAGGCTCCAGAACTGAAATATCTAAGCCGGGAGAATATAGAGTAATAACTACAGCTTTAGCAGGAACTTTATGTATACCAGCGGGAGGAACCAGTAATTTAATATTTAACTTTGGAGATGCGGTATATTCTAATTGCTCGACAGCACCAGCGTAATAAAATACAAAAACAAGTAATAAATATAATATGCCAATAACATTAGAAGTAGGGTACTTTAACTCATTTTATGTGAAGAAGATAACAGATCTACCTAAGACAGAAGAGGTTAGTCCGTTTCCTAGTGCTACACCACAATTCGTAGCTCCTAGTACAGTTAACTTAGCGGAGGATTGGTATATTGAAGAATCTAGAATTAGAGGAGGTTACAATAATACATCGGTAGATTTAGGGGTAAAAGCTTATATAGTAGAGGATAATGACGCTCAACAAAGACGATCAAATTCTTTAATATACTCAGGAGTGTTTAATTCTAGAACAGGTGTAAATCAATCTAATCAGTTTAGTACTGCTGAAGAAATAACCAGGAGTGTTGATCCAGCTGGAGGAAGTATACAAAAGCTTTACGCTGAGGATACTAACTTAATTATATTTCAAGAAGATAAAGTAAACAGAGCTTTAATAGACAAAGACGCAATATATTCCGCAGAAGGATCTGCAATAACAACATCGGCAAATTTAGTTATAGGCCAAATAATACCTTATGCTGGAGAGTATGGAATATCTACAAATCCAGAATCATTTGCTGTATATGGTTATCAAAAATATTTTACTGATAAAAATAGAAACGCTGTATTAAGACTGTCTAGAGATGGTATTACAGAAATATCTAATTACGGTATGGTAGATTTCTTTAGAGATAAACTATCTTTAGTAGGAACAACCGGTAAAATAATTGGTGCTTACGATGTTTATAGTAAAAATTACGTAGTTTCTTTGCAGCCTCCAGGTGTTTTTACTGAGTATTATACGCTTAACTTTGACGAAGCTACAAATGGATGGGTGAGCTTTTTTGATTATAAACCTAGTTTTGGTTTTAGCTCTCAAGGTAATTTTTTTACAACAAAAGTTAGAGCTGTTTATAAGCATTATACAACTAGAACTTTGAGAGGGTCATTTTATGGACCAGTTTACCCGTCAGTCATAAAGTTTGTATTTAATCCCGATCCTACTAGAGTTAAAACGTTTAATACAATAAACTATGAAGGATCTAATGGATGGGAAGTTACATCTTTAGTTTCAGATGAAACTGGTTTTGACCTATACGGTGGGTTATGGGAGGACAACATAGATACAACTTCAAGAATATACAGTTATGATGAAGGTTCTTATTTTGAAAACAACATACAATACCGAGCTGGATTTGATAGAAAACAAAATAGATATTTAGCTGCTATAAAAAACAATTCAACAAAACCTTTAGCTGGTCAAGTTTTGATAGGTTCTAATAATACAGGATTAAAAGCTTACTATGCAACTGTAACAATGAAGACCGATAACACCACTGACAGGGGTGGATTAAAGGAATTATTTGCAGTAGGCGCAACATACGGAAGATAAAACAAATAACATGATAGAATTTTTAGAAATATTTTTATTTGGGCATAGCGATCCTAGTGTCCAAATGGCAGAACCTTTGTCAGCAGGAATAATGATCGGTGGAGCTGCGCTTAATATAATCGGTGGTATTTTCGGAGCCGGTAAAGCAAAGAAAGCAGAAAGGGCTGCTAGAAGAGAAAAAGAAAGGCTTAATAGGAAGTTAAACTATTTAGAAAACAATAGACAGGCAATTATAAACCCAGCTGAAGGAGTTACAAACTTAAGCGGTCTAGCGCAAGACTTAAGTAGTCAATTATCAAATCCTATGGCTAATTTAAGTGTAGCCACACAAGCAGCGGAAATACAAGTAGAGCAGGCTGACATATCATTAGCTAATACTTTAGACACTATAAGAGCTACAGGATCAGGAGCTGGAGGAGCTACGGCTTTAGCGCAAGCAGCTTTAGCAAGCAAGAAAGGAGTTTCAGCAAATATAGAACAACAAGAAGCTCAAAATGAAAGACTAAGAGCTCAAGGAGAACAACAATTGCAACAGCAAAAACTAGCTGAACAACAAAGAATACAAGGAATACAAATTAGTGAAGGTGGTAGAGTACAAGGAATGGAAATGCAAGGTAGACAATTTATGTTTGGGGCTCAAGAAAATAGAGAAGAAGGTCAATTAGATAGGGTTTCTGCTCAATTAGCAGGCGCTCAAGCAAGGCAGGCTCAAGCCAATGCAGATAGGACGGGTGCGCTAACAGGTATGATAGGAGGCGTAACATCTCTTGTTGGAGCAGGGCTTACCTCAGGTGCTTTTGGAGGCGGAAGCAGTGGCGCTATAAAAGACTTTAATGCAATGGCTGACAAATACTTAGGTTAAAACTAAAAAATATGAGTTATAGAAACCCACAACAAGTAATAGATACACAATCAGGTCAGCATATTAGGAATATGATGAAAACTGTTACTGATACAGCAGTTAATGTTATAAAGACAAATCAAGCAGCACTTAGAAAGAGAGAGAAAGAAAATGTAGAAAACCAGCAACGGCTCCTTGTGGAACAAGGGCGTTATGCAAATGCTGTAGATGCCGCTGATATTAAAAACGCGGGTACTGATTGGCAACCTGGTCTTGAACTAGCAAAAGAAAGGCATGCAGCCTTGGTTAAGAAAAGAAACGAGGACCCTTTAAATTTTAGCCAGATGGACGCTAAAGAATTATCCTTTTACCAAACATTGCCGACAAGGATTAAAACTCAATCTATTGAAACAGAGGCTAAAATGCAAACATATAATGGTGCTATGACTAAAGTTGTTGGTGAATATGGAGCATTAGACAAGTTTGCTAATCCAAAAGAATACGAGCAGATGAACACCGAAGGGCGAGTAGGTTTAACAGGAGGTAAATCAATAGGTAGCATTACATTTGATCGTGAGCTGGGTATTGGAAATGCTAAAGTTACCTCTTATAGATTAGATGGCACAGAAATAGGCACAGACGCAAACAGAAACTTTGACCCTCCAATTGTGCCAGACCCTACAAAAGATTTTCAAGCAATAAGCGTCAAACTCAACAAGACCAATATTAAAGAAAACCAATATAAAAAGAATGAAAATGGAACTCCGGCTATAGTAGTTAGAAGAGTGAAATCTGAGGGCGGAGACGATTACAATCAAGAATATGAACAGGTAGACATGGAGGGCTTAATAAAAAAAGTAAGATCTCACACTGACATTTATGTGCGAAGCTTGAGTGTACAAAGAGCTATAAGGCTAAGAAATAATAAAGCTGCAGATCTTGTGGATACTATTCCAGGGATGGGTATGCTTGGAAAAGCAGGAAATATAGTAGACCCTGATAAATCTACTTGGGATAGAAATGCTCAAGGAGAAATAGTAGACCCTGAATTAGAAAGAACTCAAATAGCTATTGCTAGATTGTATATAAAAGAAAATGGTCTAGGTCAAGAAAGAAAAGGTAGAAGAATAAACGATAAAAAACGAGCTGTAATCCAAAACAAAGAAAGCTCCTTTAAGAGCGCTATAGGTAATTTTGCTCCTGAAATTGATGCTGGGAGTAGAGGAATTTGGGAACTGAGAGGAGAAGGTGATGATAGGTATTACTTCCTACCTGCCCCAGTGGATAAAGACGGAATGCAAAAAGCTGGAACAACAAGTAGAAAAATTAATTACTATATATACCCTAATGGCGTAAAAACAGTAAATGAAATTAATCTCAGAGCAGGAATGCTGAAAGTAAAAGATTCAAATTAAAATTAAATAAAACAAGAAAATACAAAGCATGTATATAAATTCAGAAACAGGAGATCAGGTAAGTGTTGAAGAAATGCAACAATACGCAGATTCAGCAGGAGTAAGTGTGGAAGCTTATGCAAAAGCAGCAGGATTTACATTGCAGTCAGGTAGTACTGCAAATGACCCTAAGCCTAAAATTAAAGACGGTGACTTGCTTGATCCAAATTTTCAACAAGGCGCTGCAGCGGATGCGGGTGTAGTGCAGCCAATGACAGCATCACAAGCAGGCGCTACGGAATCACAATCGGTAGATACTTCTTTGGAATCACAAGATCCTGAGCCTAACCCATTTTCTGAAAAATATTTAGAG
>Ga0209532_1002785_pt1 | contig 12053 bp, 8 predicted proteins | sample COG_02_FD_184746 | JGI IMG/M metagenome (GOLD analysis project Ga0209532, IMG submission 184746) | Pelagic Microbial community sample from North Sea - COGITO 998_met_02 (SPAdes) (version 2) | ecosystem: Environmental > Aquatic > Marine > Neritic zone/Coastal water | place: Helgoland, sampling... | reverse complement strand
CCAGAGGTCTTTTTTTTTATACTTATCGGTTGGGTAATTGCCGCTGGTAGCCCCGGTCCGGCGACGCTGGCGATTTCAGGAGCTGCTATGAATGGTGGCCGTGTAGCAGGTCTTGCAATGGCTGCTGGTGTGGGTGTTGGGTCTGCGGTTTGGGGCATCGCAGCCGCGTTAGGCATGAGCGCACTGATGCTAACGAATGTTTGGGTTTTTGAAGTAATCCGCTACGTTGGCGCGGCTTATCTGCTTTGGCTGGCCTTCAAATCTCTTAAGTCAGCAATCAAAGTTAGCACCGTCAATGCTGCCACCGTCTCGATAGAAAGATTATTCATTAAAGGTTTTCTGATCCACATTACTAACCCCAAGGCGATGCTCGCGTGGGGGTCTGTTTATGCAATTGCATTGCCACCCTCAGCGGGCACTACTCAAATTTGGCAGCTATTTCTAATACTGATTATTACATCTATGAGTATTTTTGGGGGCTATGGTGTGTTGTTCTCGAGTTCCAAGATTGTACGAAGCTATGTTGCGACTAAGCGTTGGTTTGATGTGAGCTTTGCAATATTCTTTGGCATGGCAAGTTTCAAAATATTAACAATTAAATTATAGGCACAGTCATGAAGAAATATCTCTTTATAAGTGCATTTTCTCAAAGAAAATGCTCAAAGTGATGCTTTCCAAGCGCTCTTCTAATAAAATAAATTCATCTGAATGGGAATAGATATGGTATTCAACGTCGGGGCACTTGCTGCACTTTGCACAGCCTTTCTTTGGGCCGTAACGCCGCTGATATCTGTAGCACCTGCTGCTCGGTTGGGTAGCATCGGGTTTGCGCGTTGGCGCATGTACACGGCATTTGTCATACTTGGCGCGATTGTACTTTATCGCGGCAGCTGGGTTGGCATATCTCAACCAGATATGCAGGTTCTTGGCGTCTCAGGACTAGTCGGAATCTTCTTGGGTGATACTTTGCTGTTCGCATCTATGAATATCCTTGGCCCACGTCGGGCGGCCATCTTATTCGCCTCAAACGCGGCGATTGCAGCCGTCTTAGCAATTGTATTTCTGGGTGATCATATTTCGGTTGCTCTGGGCCTTGCGTTTGGGTGCGTGACGGTCGGCGTGATGTTGGCAATTTTCTTTGGTCGTAACAAAGGTAATACCCATCTTTGGGAAATGAACCGTGGCTCGGTGGCTTTGGGAGTTGGGTTTGGTATCGTCGCGGCCATTTGTCAGGCATCGGGATCGATCTTAGCCAAGCCTGTTATGGACAATGGGGTTGATCCAATGGCGGCTTCAGCCGTCAGATTGGCAGCGGCTGCAGTTGCACATACGCTTTTGCTGTGGATCGTGCCGCGCTTTGCCAGAAATACGCAGTCACTTAATCTGAAAACTTTAGGGCAAGTCCTTTCTACCTCGGTGTTGTCGATGGTGATCGGAATGACCTTGCTGATGTTTGCGCTTGCCAACGGCAATGTGTCTTGGGTGTCCATCCTATCGTCGATTTCGCCGATATTGATCTTGCCAATATTGTGGGTGTTTTTCGCCAAACCGCCGCCAATAGGTGCATGGTTTGGGGCTGCCCTGACAATTTTCGGAACGACGCTAATTATTCTAAACACTTGATCTGCCTATTTTGGAGTTAACCTCAAACTATAATATAGAGACACACCTTTTGCTCTTATAAAATAAGCTAGGAACATCTGGATGGACAACAGGTTGAGGCAGTAGTCCACCCAGATTAGAACAATAGGAAGAATTGAATAAATCCTAAACTTACACGAAGACAGTCTCAGAATTAAATCTAATATCAATAAGATATTTCTAATATTACAAAATTGTAATTATTCCGTAATGTTGATTCTAAACACTGCTTGAAAATACTATGAATTGTAAGTCACCCGTTTACAGATAATTAACTCAAACGTTCAATTATTCATATATATATAGACTAATCTCAAATAATACCCGTAACAAAATGCAACCTCCGTTCGTGTGTTACAAGATGCAATCTTATAGCGTTATAAGTATGCCCTTAATAGAATGTCTCATAGTCCTAAGTAATTAAATTTTAGGTTCCCTAGCAAAAAATACCCCCCCGTACCTTTGACAATCAATCAATTCAAAAAAAGGGTTAAAGGGTTGTTGTTATTGTTGTTGTTTTGGGTTGCTCCTTGTGAATACCCAAATTTTTACGCTCATTAGCCATACCTATAGAGACATCCTAAACTTACTACGAAGCCCTAAGCCAGCTAGGAATAGTAATATGGGGCTAGCAACAGATAATATAAATAAAGAGAGCCACAGAATTAATGTATCCTCTTTAATGCTTTCTTGAAGTGGTTCGGTTGGAACAAAGTGGAGCTTTGTAAAGGGTATAGCTTTGCTAGAGAGGTACTTAAAGATGTCTAAACGGTTTAAATCTTCATTAAATTCTGGAAAAAGGTAACCTATCCAGATTAGAAGAATAATAAAAAAAAGACCACATAAGCAAAGCAATGGCCGACCAATAGACGTCCCATGTTTGGAGATAAGTCCATATGCATTTCGCAATAGTTTATCTATTCCCTCAGCAACAATAGCACGGCATTCTAACTCTTTTTGAATAAAAATATTACGGCTTTCTACCATTCCAAGGCTTTGTGCTTGAATACGGAGTCTTTCATATGATTGAATATGACTGTCTGCAGTTTCTTTTTTGGCTTTTGGCCACTTCACATATAGAAAACTTGTTGCTTCATGTAATGTAGTTCCAAATGTATTTGGAGGATATGTTTCAAATATTGCTTTATTAAAATTTAATGGAGCTTTCGTTCGTATATTAGAGAAATCCGCACCAAACTGGAACATTACTTCTCTATAGTAAGCGGTCTCTTCGAATGAAGCAGATATGAAATATGCACCTTGATTGAATGTAGACTTAGAAAAGAATGCTACGCCTTTGAATTTTGCTCCCTCGAATTCTGCGCGACCATTAAAGGTTCCATTGAACATTGCGGTATTATTGAAAATAGCTTTATTAAAATAAGCGTGATTATAAAAATCTGCACCTTCGAAATTAGCAGTTTCCATAAATTGAGCTTCATTGAAGTGTGCTTCTTTGTTGAATTTAGTATTTTCTTTGAAGATTACTCTTTGGCTTAATGTAGCTTTATTAAATATTGCATCCCCCTCAAAATTTACTTTACAGAAGTCTACTTCACTAGAAAATTTACTATTTTGAAAATTTGCTTCACCCTTAATATCAACATTTTGAAAGAGTACCTGTTTAAAAGTGGCATTTTCAAAAGTGGCATTTTCAAAATATGCTGCACATGAATCAAAATATTCTTTATTTGAATCCCGGTTTTCCGTTTGATTTGTCCCGCCTAAGAATTTCGTATTTATGAAAGATGTTTTACCCTTGAATTCTGTTTTTCTAAAAGATGTGTTTTGTTTAAATTTTACATCATTAAATTTTACATCATTACAAAATTCTACAGAACTAAAGTTTGCAACGGTGTAAAATTTTACAGAACTAAAGTCTGTGGTTCCATAAAATTCTGCGTTCGAAAAGTTTGTTTGTGGTAAATTCTTTGTTTCATATTCTGAGAATTTAGCATTTTTAAAGCTACATTTACCGTTAAATATCGTACCTTCAAATGATGTATGAACTTTAAAAATACACTCGGAAAAGTCCACATCAACAAAAAATTTTACAGAACTAAAGTCTGTGGTTCCATAAAATTCTGCGTTCGAAAAGTTTGTTTGTAGTAAATTCTTTGTTTCATATTCTGAGAATTTAGCATTTTTAAAGCTACATTTACCGTTAAATATCGTACCTTCAAATGATGTATGACCTTTAAAAATACACTCGGAAAAGTCCACATCAACAAAAAAATTTACAGAACTAAAGTCTGTATCTTTCAAAAATTTAGCATCTTTAAAGCTTATAGGTGCTTCAAATTGTAAACCCTTGAAATTTATTTTTTGTTGACATTCATCTATTAAGTTTGCGTAGTTATTAAAAAAACCCCTAAATTTATTAAATTCATTCGCTACTATTCCAAGTCCATGTAAAAAAGCAGCATTTTTTTTTGATCTTTCTTGAGCAGATAGACCCACATCATCATTTTGCAGTAACCATGTTTGAAATAAGTTCCACCTCCTTGTGGGAGTATCATCTTCTTCATTTGACCAATTTATTAAATCGAGCCAAAAGTTATCGGTAGAATTTTCTGTTAAAGCAGCCATTTAAGACCTTGTCCTAATATTTAATTTATAACACGTCCTAAAGTAGAAGGCTGATAGATGCTCCTCCTATCTATTTAAATGAGACACACCTACCAGCCAAATGCCAGATTAAGGATAACGGTATACCATGGCATTATGCGTTAATCTTTAAATTAAAAATATCACACTAACATTATGGGTTCATTACAAATTTGTAATGCTAGTAATGGCTTATTGATTGATTCAACCCGTTTATCTTAATTACCTTTGTAACCATTTACTGAAAAATCTTAAGGACACTTAATGGTAGTGATTTCGAAAATGAAATAATATTGGAAAAACTTGATGCAAATATTACAACTTCCTGGCAGACTAGAAAAGCACAATTTATATATAGGATTTAAAGATTTTAAACAAAATAACCCAAAGATTAATTCTGAAATTTGTATAGATTTTACAAAATTAAATTTTGCAAAACCACCAGGTATTGTATATTTAACTATTCTTACGGATTATTTAAAACAAAAAAATATTCAAGTTAGTTTTAAAGGAACAGAAAATAATAAAGAAGTAATAAAGTATTTAGATGATAGTGGTTTTTTTGAATATACAATGGGCAAGAAATTAGACGAAATTAATTCGCGCCGAGAAACTACAAGTCAACTTCATGTTGTAAAAAATGAATGCAGACACTCATGGGTTGATCAAAATTTTATACCATGGTTGAGCAAGGTATCAGAAGTTAGTATTGCGAGTTTTTCCGAAGTTTCTACATGCTTAAAGGAAATTTTTAATAATATTGATGATCATACGAATTGTGGTACTGGTTGTGCCTTTGGTCAATGGTACCCCAACAAAAGGGAGATTATTTTTACTTTGGCAGACTTTGGAATCGGTATTCCAAAAAGTGTGAGAAATTATGGCCGTAATTTAAGTGATAATGATGCCATTCAGTTAGCTGCAACAGATGGTTTCACAACAAAAAGTACTCCCGGGAATAGAGGTGCTGGATTATGTTATTTAATTGATAATATTGTTAAAAACTTTTGTGGTAAGGTAACTATTAGATCACTTAATGGTTACGTCGAATTTAAAAATACTTCTGGTAGTGTTAAACAATCAAGTCATGAAAATTGTGGATATTGTATAGGAACATCAATTGATATAGTATTTAATACAGACAATCTTGTTGATGATACAATTATTGAGGAGGAGTTAGAATGGTAATTTATGTTAAAAAGTTTGTTACTTCTTGTGATACAAATTCTCAGGGTGATCAACTGCGAAATAAAATTATAAATCACTTGAAAAAAAATAATAAAGTGACAGTGAATTTTAGTGGTATCAATAACGTAACAACTTCATTTATAAACTCTGCATTAATAAGTTTAATTGATGACTATGATTTACTTACTATAAAGGAAAGAGTAATTATAAAAAAAGTCAACCGACAAGTAGGCGATCTAATTCGTAAGAGATTTACTTCAATGGCTATTGGCGCTTAAAAATATTTATATTATGATTAACGTTAACAGCTTTTATGGGTTTCAATAATCTCTCATATACATTTATCTATGAGCATACAGATATATTATAAAAAGGGCATTGTCAGACAAACTTGACGGTGTTGTGGATAGTCTTAATTTTAGCTTAATTTCCTTGTCCCTTATAAGAATGTGTCTACTCAACTAGGGGCTATTCAGTACTTTATAGCAAAAAGTATTTCATATAACCGCACAGACTCAAAGCTCTAAACTTAAAAAGCCAATTTATCAGCAAACATTTGTAATACATCAAAATAGCCCCAAGCAATTAGTTTAAGTCCTTGGCCCACAAAGGGCCATGCGAAGTAAACAATACCTATAACGACAACAAATGGGGTTATCCATATAATGCTGAGTGCAAGAGGAGCTAATGCGGCTAAAAGTGGGCCTTCATGTCTTTTATCTATCCAACTTACAATTTTAAGGCGAAAAAATAGGGGAAGCCATTTTTGTATTGCAAATAGTGCTAGGATACCATGTGCCGTTGTAGGCAAAGCTGTTGAAAATAACATAGCATATAACCACCAATAATCATTTGGAGTTTCTTTAATTCCTTTAAATATTGATTGAAGGTCAAAAACAAGCGCCCCTTGGAAGAAATTTAAGACGCTTAAAACAAAGATCAGCACACCTCCAAGAAGTAAGAACAGACCTAAAGCTGCAACCATATCAAAAAACCAAAATAGCAGGGGTTTTTTTATTACAAAACCAAGGCGCATCAGGGTGAGGGTAATGGCATAAGAAAAGGCATCAAAAATTGCATTAAAAAACGGGAGTATACCTAAAAATATAATAAGCCCCAAAAATTCATTAAGGGTATTATCTAATGGTAGAAAAATAAAAATAACACTCCATAACATCGGGAAAAGTAATGTAATTAAAAAATTATATATGCGTCTAATACATATTTTATTCAATATAACTGCGCTTGCAATTGCAACTAATACTGCAACAAATGCTTCGCTCACGTTTATGAATGCGCGTCCGTATATGACCATGGATGCGGCCAGGATTAAGATCATGCATATAACTTCACCTGCGCCTACGACTGGTCTTTTAAATTTATTAAGTAATCCCTCTACACCGAAGACAATATAAAAGACAAAGATTGGGCAACAGATTGAGATTACGAATGCGCTTGCGCCTAGGCCTGAGCCTGTAAGCACGAAAAAAATAAGGACAAAGGCTGTGCCTGCACCTGCGACTAAGACTGCCCCTGCACCTGCGCTTGCCCCTGCACCTCTGACTAATACTGTGGTTAACAACATTAATATGGACACGAGTACGAAGGTTAATTCTTTAATATCAAAAAAAAATGCAACTATCCCTATAGCTATAGGAATATATATTATTAGAACCATAACATATATCATTAGAGTTAAAACGGGGTAGATTCGATCTCTATATATTTTCCTAGTTTTCCATGCTATCACAGTAAAAAGTATAATCATAAAAAGTAGGGTTGCTCTAACTGGCCAGAAGGGGGTATTAGGAACTAATACTTTTGTACCCAATGTGCCATCTTGTCCAAATATGAACCAAGATAAGCAAAAAAACATAAGGGGATATAATACGGCGATTAGCATGGCTCTGTCATAGAGTTTAGAACTAAACGCAGAGAGAAACGTTTTTAAACAATTATCTGTATTCTTAGATTCATGACAAAAACGGTCCCAAAAGTAATCTAGTATTTTTTTTGTTAATTTTGTATAGACATGGATATAATTTTTCTCACGTAAAATATTTTTTATGCAAGTGGCATAGCTTTGGGTAGATAAAACTAAGGAAAGAATTATCCATAACAATAACAATACAGAAATGCCGCTCTTTAACCAAAAACAATTTGGGCATAATGCAACTGTTAATGTAATTAAGAAAGTTGCGATTGAGGCAATGATTGGGGTAATTATGTGTGCTGCTCCCCACGGAATGTTTTTTATTCTATTTGCTAAACTCACTGGAAACTCCGCTAATTGCAGTATATTAATTCATATACTCAACTCTTAATTCCGCGGCAACTAAATACAAATCCCAACCTTCCTGCAAACCTCCTTTGAAACCATTTTTTTAGAAACCAAATAGGCGCAGGTGGAAGTATTCATATTCCTGCACAAATAGTCTTTCCCAGATTTAATATGGCATTTTCAGACAAACTTGACGCGCAAGCGGCTAATCCTTAAATCTGGTTGATGACAGCACAAAACCCATTTAAGTACTTCAAATCTGCATTCACCCCGCCTTCACAAACCGCCTAGTCATCACAATAAACTCACCATTAGAAAATTAGGTCAATTCAGTTCTGGAAGTATACTAAACGCATATACAATATGTTGCTAAATTGCATCGTATTTGTCTTTTGGTAATATGTAGATCTTCTTTGAAACAATCTGTATTTATTTTTCTAAGTATATTAAGTTAACATTAAATACAGAAAATAGACAAAAGTATATTTATGCAACATCTCCATCCACCATCTTCGAAGAATGCAGTTAAGAAGGCAACTAAAGCATATCAAAAAAGTAGTGCATCTGAAAAGCAAATGGAATTACTTGATCAATGGCGCGCATCCCATAGCTATGTGTTGAAAATATTTAGCCAATGGTTAAAGCGGAAAATTGACAAATCTGATTTGGATATATTGTTTGTTCAAAGACTGAAGCGGAAAAATACAGTCTTTGATAAATTAAAACGAAGAGATATTAATGATAAGCCCATTATTGATAATCTAACGCGAATGCATGATTTGGCAGGGTGTAGGTTAATTTTTGAGAGCATAGAGGATTTGTATAAATTTAGAAATGTAGTGAATTCAGATCAGTCATTAAAAAATGTAAATCATAAATTAAAAAATTTGCCTGACAAATATGATTACATAAAGATCAATAAACCGTCTGGGTATCGAGGTGTACATGACATCTTCGAATGCAACCCCCGAAAACATAGACAAAGCGACCCAGATAGTCCTTGGAAAGGTTTGTTAATAGAAATTCAATATAGAACAAAAGTACAACATGCATGGGCTACTTCTGTTGAAATTTCTGACATTATCAATAATAAAAGAAACAAATTTGAATCCGAGCGGGATGAGTGTGGACAGCAATTTGCTGTAATAAATGAGCTGCTAAAAAGAAAATATGAAAACACAGGAAAAGGGAATTTAAGTGAAACAAGTAAAGATGATTTGAAAAATGCATTTAATGTTTTGGAAAAAAATACAAATTTATTTAATAAGTTGTTAAATTTAGAAGCAATTACATTAATTAAAGGCCAAGATAAAATAAGAGTTCATAATGTATTAAATATATTCAGAGATGATGCTGGTGAACTTGGTCTATCGCATGAAACCTTCTTAAACGCAAAGTTAGCAATTGACAAAACAATATTCTATGAAAATGATTCAAAATCTATAAATACAGTTTACATACATGCAGCTAATCCAAGTTTGCTTCGTCAAACATTTCAAAATTATTTCTTAGATAACAAATTGTTTTCAAGATATTTAGCCGATAGCTTAAAAATTGAATAGTAAATGATATCTAATTATCTATGAGCACTATTATCGTATGTAACATATTAAGGTACAAAAGTATTACAAAGCTGTATTCACTCCATCTTAACAAACCGCCGAGCCATCACTATAAACTGATCATCCGAACGTTGCTCAGCCTCATATGCGCGCTCCTGAAGGCGGTAGTAAGTTCTCCACCACATCCCCTTAGGCTTTTGCGCCATATACGCTTCCAGTCCAGCATTTCCGCTTAAGCGCTGTCGTTGCTTACTACGTTGCCTCAGCGCGCGATCCCAGCGACTTTCATTCTTGCTTGAGTAAGGTAAGTAATAACAATGCCTACAAAGGAAGTATTTACCAGCTGAGTAGAGTTTAACTACGCGCTTTCTACATTTGCATCTGAAGTAGGCTCGTGAGCCGCCAAAACGGCAGGGTAGGCGCTCTATTGGGATGGGCTGGATTAAGGAGCCATGCTGCTTAGAGCTGCAGCCTATATGCAGATAATCAGCAGTTGCACGCATTCCGACAGAAGAGGTCTTTACCCCATTGCGTGTCCACGAGATAACTCCGTTCCAACCGTTCTTAAAACAGCCATCTCTATTGAGCTGATTTGCATCAAGAGAATTACATTCCTCGATCTTTAGCTTATCACTGTGACGTCCTGATCCATATCCGCCCATCTATATTCTCCGATTATAAGGTAATATTTTGGGAACTTTGTGTTTTAGGGACAGATGGGACAGTTTTTCCCCTAGCATTAGAAACTTATGGAAAACATATATTCTCATTTTTATACATATTTTCTCCAGATTGCAGTAGATAGAAAAAACCTGTCCCATCTGTCCCTCATATCCCAGAAGATCTCTTAAGTTTGAGACCTTTTATTTTGCGGTCGCTTCCAGACTTACCACTTATAAAGCCCAATCTCTGAATGCGTGATGAGAATGTTTTTGTGGTGAGCAATGTTAAATGATTGCGTTCAACCCAACCCTTGTAGCATTTGTATAGGCCACTAAAATTCTCTGCAGATTCTTGTCTTTCATCGCATTCTTCTATTATAAATTGAGCAACTTGATTGGTCTCTAGCTTCCATTTATCTCTGGCTTCTTGTGACGAGGTTGGAATAGTAAATCTATGAGTTACTGCCTTGGCATATGACCTCAAAGCCAGATTAAGTATCCCTGGTAATTCCTTTTCTAATGAATCTTTTAAATTGGTATTTTGTTCATGGGGCTGAAAAGTTCGGTTAAACGTCACAATAATAGCGCGCCTAAATAGTGCCTCTGAATAATCACTCGTTGGCGGCATGTGATTTGTTCCAAACCAACAAGTTGAGTATGGACGCATATTGAATGGATTTTTGTATTTATGTTCAACCGTTATTGGCTCACCAGATGTAATTGACTTGAGTTCGGCGTCAGCCAATTTCTCACCTTCGCTCAGTTCTGTAACTATGTTTGCAAGTTTATTGTGGAGGTGTGCGCGTTGGAAGCTGCTTTCAAATTTAGATGGTTGAACACCAGCAACATTACCCTGACCACATAGAGCCTCTATGATCGCAAGGAGGACACTTTTCCCATTTGCCCCATTACCAATAAGCATGATGAATTTTTCATGTCGTGAATGGCTCATTAGAGTGTAGCCAATCATTTGTAGTAGGCACTCAGCTTTTTCATTTGCGTCTTGGTCGTCAACAAAAATTTCTGCCAGAAATGTTTGAAATCCATCTGCTTTAGCATTTTGATCAAATATAATTGGTATCTGTGTCGTTCGGTATTCTTCTTTTTTATGTGGATTTAATCGCCATTCTCCATCCTCAAGTTCGAGTTGCCCATTGGGGCAGTTAACAGTCTCTGGGTTGCCCAAGTTGAATAGGTGATCCGCACTATTGATTTCTGATTTTAAAACGTCACTGACACCATTAACTATGCCTGCGGTTACATCAATATCCTCGCTATCAATTACCCCTTGTGTAATTTGCTTGATTGTTCGGTCTGAGCAGATTTGCCAAACACCTGAATGTTTCCACAGCCAAGTCTGATCTTGTGTGTGAAGTATGTTGTCTTTGCCAATTTCAGAAATAGTCTTTTTTGCGTGATCTAATTGGTCTGGTTCAGGAATGGCATCAAATAGCTCTGATTGCTGCTTGCGAATTGCTCTCAAAGTATAACCTGTTATTTCCTTAAGTTTTTTGTGGATCGTTTCTCGCTTTATTGCTGGCAAACGTTTGCTTTCATCAATAATGCCTTCAATGCCTTCAATATCGTTCTCAGATAATACTTGGATTGCTTCTAGAAGCTCCTCAAATCCGCGTTTTGGAGTAAAGCCTTTCGATCTAGCACCGTTGATCATTTTTTGAACTTCGTGGCGTGTTTGTTTGGCTGTATATTCAGGCAGTGTATGTGCTTCTGCAAGTATGTGGATTTCCTCGTCAGTATTTCCTTTAGCAATCCAGCTAGCGATCATTCTCAGCATATTAATATGCCATTGGTCGCCCTCAAGTGCGGCTTGAGAGGCTTCTAGGCGGTCGAGCTTTTTGACACGCTTACCCACTTTCTTTTTGGTTGGCTTTGAGGGTTTTAAAATTTCATCCCAGTCGTCAATGCTGCGCAAGGCCATTAGTTAGACCTTTTATGCATTGTAACCAACTCTTGAACATATCCCATGGCTAATTTATTTTTCTTAGGGTAGCTGACTGTTCCAGCCACGCGCATAATGCGAGATGGATTAACCACAGCTTTGTCAGTTTTGAATTGGATTGCTATTTGTTTTTGCTTTTCCTTCCAAAGCTG